>Ga0265294_10010407_pt1 | contig 10580 bp, 8 predicted proteins | sample MunlanPumphouse3_FD_192504 | JGI IMG/M metagenome (GOLD analysis project Ga0265294, IMG submission 192504) | Groundwater microbial communities from a municipal landfill in Southern Ontario, Canada - Pumphouse #3 | ecosystem: Environmental > Aquatic > Deep subsurface > Groundwater | place...
AGTGTTGTAAAAGAATGTTCCACCCAAAGATTCAATATGCTTTCTTAAATTCGGAATAATTTTTATCAGAACATCACTGCCCAAATGAGGTTCGGCATTTATAAATGTTTCTTCCGGGGCTTTACATAAGCTTAAAATATTATAAAAGTCAAATATTCGACCTTTGTCTTTGCTTCTTGTTGTAAGTTTGCCGTCAGAAAAAAGCCCGGCACCGCCTTCACCAAATAAAACATTGTCATTAAGATCCAAAATTCCATTTTCCCAAAAGTTATTAACCTTGACAGACCTGAATTCTGCTTTACTTCCGCGTTCAAGAATAATTGGTTTGGCTCCGGATTTTGCTAGGTAATATGCTGCCATAAGACCTGCAACACCTGCGCCAACAATTACCGGCCTGAATGAAAATGTAGTTTCCGGAAATTCATTTATCAGATTACTTTCTTTAATAATAGTAAAGTCTTGCCCTTGAAAATTGGGTTTGTATGAACTCGAAAGCTCGACTTCTATAACTGCTGAATAAACGGGAGCTGTTCTAATTGGTCTTGCATCTAATGAACGTCTTTTTATTGTCCAAGAAAGGATTTGATTTTCTTGGCAAGAGAGTTTGTTTGCTAGAGCAGTAATAATATTGTCATCAGAGTATTGTAAAGGCAGTTCAATTTGATTTATTTCGATTTTCATATATTAGTCTACCTTTGAATTAAGTGATAAAGCAGCTAAATACCCTGTTGAAAAAGCAGCTTGTAAATTAAAACCGCCCGTGTCCGCGTCTATATCAATAATTTCCCCACAAAAGTACAAGTTTTTGATTAATTTAGATTCCATGGTAGTTGCTACAATCTCTTTGGTTGATACTCCTCCGGAGGTTACAATTGCATTTTCCCATTTGCAATAATCTACCAAATTAAACTTCAATTCTTTTAGCCCTGATTTAATTAGCATTCTCACGTTTTTGGTTAAATCTGAAACCTTCAGTTTATAACTTAAAGAAAGCTTGTTTATAAAAAAGTAACATAAATCAATGGGCAAAAAACCTCGCATTAAACTTAACAAATTTTCGTGCTTTTTAATTTCTATATCTCTTAAAATTCTTGCATCTAATTTTTCAGAATCTAATGCAGGTTTTAAATCTAGTATAATAGCGCAATTTTTACCGGAATTTATTGCCGGAACAGCTTCTCGGCTTAGAGATAAGATTATCGGTCCGCCTAAATTGCCGTCTGTGAAATTTAATTCACCAAATTTTGCACTGACTTTTTTATTCTCAACTCGCAATTCTGCACTAATATTTTTTAATGAAACAGATTGAATTGAACTTAGATCTGTATCGCATTTGAGGGCTACCAAAGAGGGTAGGGGAGTAACAATGCTGTGTCCGCATGCTTTTGCAAGTTCGTATCCCTGACCTGTTGAACCTGTTGCGGGGTATGATTTTCCGCCGGTTGCTAAGATAACAGCATCGGATCTGTGCTGACGACCATTTGATGATACTCCCAGACACGTCCTGTTATCAATAAGTAACTCAGAGACAGGAGAATTTACCATAAGATTGATTTTTCTTTTGAGAAGTGCTTTGTGCAATGCATTTACAGCATCGGTTGCTCGTCCTGAACCTATAAAAATTCTGCCGCCTCTTTCCTCGGTTGTAGTGATTCCTTCGTTTCTAAAGAAATTGATCAAATCAGTATTAAAAAAACATCTAAAAGCCGTTTTTAAAAAACGGCCATTGTTATTAAAGTGTTTTAAAAATTCTTCATATGAACAACTATTTGTTATGTTTCCGCGACCTTTTCCTGAAATTCCCAATTTTCGCGCAATTTTTGGCATAGATTCAAATACTGTAACTTTATGTCCCATTTCTGCAAGTTTTATTGAAGCCATTAATCCTGCGGGACCCGCGCCTATAACTATGACATTTTTCATCTTTATCTCTTTTTTACACTAAAACCGAATGAACCGACTTCTTTTCCCAATTGATAATAATTACCGTGAGCAAAACCTAATAATTGGGCTTTTTGGATGTTGAATTTGTTTGATTCGTCGATATATTTTTCTGAAATTTGAACGCCGGTTATCTTACCAATGAACATTACATGTGAGCCTAAGTCTATTTCTGAGTGAACGTCACATTCAATATTTATAGGGCATTCTAAAATTATTGGAACTCCTCCCGAAGAACTTTTCCCCTTAGATAGGCCGGTAAGATGAAATTTATCTTCTTTTTTTCCGGATATTACTCCGCAAATATCAGTTGCTTTTACTAATGTTTTATCCGGTATATTTACAACAAACTTTTTTGAATTTGAAATTAAGTCAAAAGAATACCGCTCCCGCCTAATTGATATGCTTAGCATTGGTGGTTCTGAATTAACAGTTCCGACCCAAGCTACTGTAATAATGTTGTCGTGTCCGTTTAAATCTGAACAGGTAACCATAACCACAGGGACAGGCGCGAGAATAGTTCCGGGTTTCCATAATACTTTATTTTGATTTGCCATTTTTACTCCATTTAACCACCTAAAGCCCAGATTAGAATATATGCGCATAAAATTCCCCACGCAATAGCGGCTAGAACTAAAACTACTATAGTTGCCTTACTGCGCATTTCTTTAATTGTCTCGGCTTTTTCAACAATATCTTTGTTTTTTTCTGCTTTTGTTTCTTCGGTCTTGCTTACTTTTTTGAGATTTTGAATTCTCTCTTCTTTCTGGATATTTTTCTCTATTTCAAACTTTTTAGCAACTTCTTTTATTAAATCATCAGGAGATTTTTCATGATTTAAAGTTACGGATAACTTTTCTGCAATAATATTTAAAGCGTTATCCATTTCTTTTTTTTCGGATATTCTTTTTGTATTAGCTATTTTATAAACCTGATAAAGTGTTTCTTTTTCAGGGTTTGAGGCTAATACAGTAGAAATTTTTTCAATCAGCTCCAGACTATTTTCTTTTGCTAATGCATTAATTAAAGGCTTTTTTACAATATTAAAGTCTAACAGCATAGAGGTTGAAATGCCTATGGTGCGTTGTTTTGTGTTCTGTGAGCTGATCATGCCGGTTAATAAGCTTTCGATTCTTTCACTGTCGATTTCTGCGAAAACTCTTGTTGCAGTCATTCTAATTTTTCCATTTTTTTGTTGTAAAAACTGAGGCAAATAAAGACATAAAAATTCAGGGTCAAGTTTTGCCAAGGCTTTTATTGATGAACAAACAATGTCCGGGTTATCTGACCGGCAGAAAGTTTTAATTTTCTCTGCGTCATTTGGGTCACCAAATTTGCCCATTAAATTTATAAACGAAGCCAGTTCCTTCCCAATAGCTAACGTCATATAAGCTTGAAGCTTTCCTCTATTCGCATTAAAGTAATCAATATTGATTTTTGCCAGAAATTTAATCTTATCTTTTTCAGTTAAAAACTTATAATTTTCAATATCATTTGTAGAGAGTTCTTCTTTTTTTTGTATAACATTCTCTTTAATTTCTTCTACTTCTGTCACCTTTGGCAAAATGTTAACATCGTTTTGTGATACTTGTTTAATATCTTCTTTGAGATTGTCTTCGCTTTGATTGAAAGTGTTTGCTTTATATTTTAAATCAGTTAAATAGTCTTGAACAGAACCATGAATTATTTCTTTCTTCTGCAATTCTCTGATTACGGCGAAAATAATCCCCTTAATTAAGCTTTGTTGCTCACCCTTAAGATTCTTGTTTACCCTAAATATCCTAAAAGGTAAATCTTTGTTCGCATTTTTTACAAATATTTTGGAAATTCGCATAAGCGAGGTAGTATCAGAAGTTTCGGTTAATAATCGAATTAAGTAGGGTTCAATATCTTTGTATGAGAAAAAGTCAGCATAATGCAGAGCAAGCGCTTTTTCTGAAGTGTTTTTCGAGAACATCAATTCTACAAAATGTTTGATTGCTTCTTTTTTGTTCCATTTATATAAAACTTGTATAGCTTGCGCTTTCATATCGCTTTTAGGGGAATTTAAAAGAGGCTCTACAATTCCTTGAAGGTTTGTCGGGTCTATCGTTTCAAGGGCATCAATTGCTGAACTTAAAATTATGGGGTTATAATGCCTGGTAAGCTCAAGAAGTGTTTGAACGTCCTCAAATCCACCATATTTTTTAAAAAATAAACAAAAGGACGGCAAAATTTCCTCGGGAAAATTTTGCCAATTTGCTTCTCTGATTGCATCTGCCGCTAAAAATGCTTCAGCAACGTTTAGTGCTAGAATGGCAAGCGCAAGGTCATCGATTTTGTTATCGTCTTGAAGTAATAATGTAAAATTTTTAAAATCTACTTTTAGATTGATTTTTTTGATTTTACTTGCCGCAAGCCGAAGTGTTTTTCTTAATTGAAACTTAAGGATATTGTTTTTTTCTAAATCAAAAGCTTTTTTAATAATAGCTGCTTCAGATTTTGTGGGTAATCTTGAGTCGATCTCGTTTAAGCAAGCTAACACAAGGTTTCCGCTTCCACTTGTTAAGTCGGTGTATAGTTTGTTTGCAGCAATTTGGTTTACCGGGTTTATAAGCATACTTTAAGATTACCTTGATTTCGATAAAAATCAATATATTTATATAGACATTATTGCATAAACGGATATTTTAATATGGGGGAAATTATGAACAAGAAATATATTACTACTTTGTTGCTAATTTTGTTTTTTCTTACATTTATTTCTAATACAAGGTTGAATGCCAAGCGAAAGCCTATTGTAGTTCCAACTCACAATTCTTATGTGCTTGTTCACGGAGCACATTTGTGGCCTGTTCATGGTTATTACAGTTTACACCCTGCCATTATGCCGGAAATTATCAGTACAATAGTCTGTCTTCCTGCTTGGAATGGCGTTTTTTGGGCCTATAAATACACGGTAATTCCAAAATATTAATGATTCGTTTTTATCAGATTAGTATTCTATTCCTTCTCGCGCTTGCACTCCTTTATCAAAATAGTGTTTGATTTTATTCATAGATGTTATTAGATCAGCTTTTTGTAAGAGCTTTTCATCATCACATCTGCCTGTCATTATAACTTCAAGCTTTTTAGGAATAATCGAAATAAGATCTAAAATCGCTGTTCGTTCCAATAACCCATAGGTCATTGCACTTAATATTTCGTCCAAAACCAATACATCAATATCCGGTCTGTTTAGCATTTCAAAAACTTTAGATAAGCCCCTTTTTGCCTCTGCTATGTCTTCGTTAGTGGTTCCGAATCTAAACTTACCGTTAGGAGTCATTCTTTCAAGGCCTGTAACATAATACTCGATGCCTAACTTGTCAAAGACAGTAAATTCACTGTGTCTGTATGATTTAGAGCCTTTGTCAAAAGCAATGAGCGCCGTTTTTTTATTAGCTCCGTAGGCTCTGATTATTAGACCTATTCCGGCTGTTGTTTTGCCTTTTCCTTCACCTATGTATGCATGTATCATTTAATTAAGTCCTTATTAAAAAGTTATGTCAAACTCCGAACCGAAAAGCGTATCTTCTTCCATGAGCACCGGGATCGGTGTGGGTTTTGTCGGCTTAGTCGGTTTAATAATTGTTAACGGCTCGTTTTTCACGGGCTCTGTTTGTATAACATCGGCATTTTGAATCGGCTTATTAGTAGTAGTCGTTTGCAACGGTTCTTTCTTGCCGGGGAACGATTCGTTAACAATAAATTCACTTTTGGCTGTTTGTTTATTTTCTACTTGTACAACATTGAAATGTCTTTCTCTTTTTCCTGTCATATCCCATAAACTGTATATGTGTTTCCATTCTTCGATTTTTTTATTAACATCAATAACTTTTTCAAATATAAAATAATCAATGTTCGTTTGCTTGGGTAAAATAGTGGCTATGACCGGCTTAAGCCAAGTTGCCGTTGGTTTCTTTTTAAAATTCATTAAAATTAGGCAGGAATCATTGCTTAGATAGGCTCTGTCAATTTGCGTTTCTGTGAAATCAAATAGTGTTTTTCCCGGTATCCACAAAAAAACCATAAACCTGTCAAAATCTAGTGCCGGTTCTTTCTCGTCAATACCTGACTCTGACCAGAAAGAATGAAATTCATTCAAATCTTTGATTATCGAAAATGGTCTTTCAGGTTTATAATTACATCTGTTACTTTTCCATTCATTGTAGATGGGTAGATAAATTTGTTGAGAAAATAAAAAATGAGGAACAAAAAGTAAAAACAAAAATAGTAATATGAGTCTTGTTTTTTGCATTATTTGATTTCTAAAAAATCCGCATGTTCAATAAGCTTAAAGTTGTTGAAAAAAACAATCATTGAAAGTATTTCGTGCCATTCCCGATCTCGCAAGCTACAATAAAGAGGAATCATAGATGGCTTATTCCAAACTATATTTACCCCTGTTTTTAGTGCAATATCTTGTATTGTTTGATCCAAAGGCCTTCCGTTTGAAACTACCGACCCTTTATTGTTAAAAGCTTTGTATTTTTTGCCAAGTCTTAAGCTGTTATAGTTATGGATTTGTTTTGAGAATTGTTCCCAACCTCTGCCATCAATGTGCACGGGCGATGATAAAATCAACCCTTTGTATGTGTGAAATCGATGGTTTGGTGACACAATAGCAGACATCATGCCCCCTAAACTTTTAGAGTGGTGATGCAAAGTGTTATATGAAATGCTTTGTGCGCTACATAAATAATCTTTTTGAAAAGCGCTTGCCGTAAGACTGACTAATTTCCAGATTGGTAAAGCGCTTGTTAATATAATATTGTCTTTAGATTCTGTTGGCAGCTTTACTTCAGGAGAGAAAGAAAAATACTTTCTTCTAATGGGCGCGTACATAACTACAGCATCGTAGGTAATTCTTATTACTCGAAGGTCTGTGCCTATCATATAGCCTTCTGTGGCTAAAATTTCATGGCCGTTCCACCGTAGCCAAGCAGCTCCGCCGCCGTTTTTTAGCGAAACCAAGCCGTCCACAACTATTTCTTGCGGCTTTTCTATGCCGATAGCTAAAAGGATTTGAACGGGTGCAAATATAATTAAAAAAACAAGCAAAATAATGTTATATTTAAAACGATAAGCATTTGTCGTCATTATGGTTCTCCTAATTATTATAATATAAGCTTTTAAGAACTAATTACAAGACAAAATGTATTTCAATGATTTATAATATTGAAACTTAACATTATTTGTGCTTTAATACAAGGCTGATAGGTGTAGAGGAAAACAATAATGGCTCTTTTCGTAAAGAAAATAACTGATCCCGAAGAAGCATTTCAGCGTCTTATTAAAAAAGATAAAAAAGCTTCTGACGGTGCTAAAGCGGAATTTGTTGCCAGCATGAATCATGGGCTGGTAGAGTTTCTTTGCGATAAATTTAATGAAACACCAGAGCAAGAGAATCGTTTACTTATCCTTGAAACTTTTTCAGCCTACAAAGAAAATCTGAGCGAAGAAGATTTTCGCATAATTTTAAAGCTCTTTATTAATTCAGATGTTTTGTTAAAAGAAGTATTTAAAGAAATTCTTAGCGGATTAAACGAACACAATTTAAAAGCCGCAACAGAAATTTTAACAACATCGATGGATCCTGATGTCCACAAAACCATTCAATATGGAATTGAAAATTCAGGCGTTCTGGGCAGAATTCTAGAAAAATGGAATAAGTTTTCGTTAAAAGACCAGATTATTTATATTGAAGAAATTGTATTGATTCAAAGTCCAAAAACTTATCCGATTTTTCTCGAAATAATGAAGGAAGAAGCAAATGAAGCTAATAAAGATGATAAAAAAATCCTTCAAGTTGAGTTTTCTAAACACCTTGATAAAATAAAAAATCCTGATTTTATGGATTTGTGTATTAAAGAGTTGCCCCTAATCGCATCTTCTATGCGATATCCGCTTTTTAAAAGCTTACAAGGACATGGGAAAGCGTTCTTTGAAAAGTTTTTTGATGGTTTATCTAAAAAAAGTGAGAATTTAAGGCTGCAATCTATAAAAATAATGGATCAGCTCGTGGATCCCAATTCTTACCCATATCTATTTCCTTATTTGCTTGATACCGCAAAGTCTGTTCCCTCTACTACAGCCGAAGCAATATCAAAGATTGTTAAAAACTTCTGTGATGAACTTGAAGGTCTTGGAGAAGAAGGTCGAAAATCCAAGGCCATAAAAGAGAAACTTGATTATTTTGTTACCCCGTTAGTTTTATGTCTTGATGATAGTTATTCCATGGTTATTAAAAGCATTACGGAATGCATCATAAGAATTGGTAAATTCGAAGAAAATGTTATTCTTGCAAATCTTCCTTTGATCTACAAACATAGCGAGAGCTATTTTACGAACTATTTACGAGGCCTTGACGTAAACAATAGAAAACGCCTTTTGATAAAGGCTTGTTGCTATGAAAATATTGAAACAGGAAAAACCGCGTTGACGTTGCTCTCAGATCCTTCCGAAGGATACGTAATAGAAACACTCAACACTCTTATCTTAGAACATTTTTTAAGCATACCAAAAGCAATTCAGGTCGGTATCATTAATTTAATGAATGACCCTAAAATGCAAAATTATGCAACTGAAATTATCAATCACAAAGATCCTGAATTTAGGAAAAACATTGTTAAAACTCTTGGCGAATCCGGAGCTCCTAACGCATTAACACTTATTGGCACTAAAATAAGAGATCCTGAAGTCAGCATAAGAGAAGAAATATTAAACATTCTTGATCTGCCTCATTTTAAAAATATGGGGGCTCTTGATCTGATGATTGTTTTATTGTCAGACATAAATGCTGATTTAGTAATAAAAACCATTGAAAAAATTAGAGAATATGATGAACCAAAGGTTATTTTGGCCTTAACCAAGTTGTTGTCGTGTGCAGATCAAAAGCTTAGAAAATCAGCTCATGAAGCAATTGCCTACATAACAAAACGGAAATATTTGTCCGGGTTTCTACAGATGAGTCCTGAAGCAAGGCTTGCAGTTGGAATGTCTTTAATAAAAATGGATCCTACTTTTTTAGAAGAAACAACTAAAAATCTTTCTGATAACGAGCCATCTGTAAGGTTACTTTCTGCACAAATATTAGAGTCTTTGTATTTGTCTATAAATCCTGATTTGAAAGCTAATTTGATTGTTGCCATACAGGATCCTGATCCTAAAGTTCGATCTGTCATTGTGATGATTTTAGGGCGTATAGGCGGTGTTTCTGTTGAGGCGCTTCTCGTTAGTTGCCTTTCTGATCGTGATGACAGAGTTAGAGCTAATGCAGTGGAAGCTTTGTTGTCTGTTGCCGATATATCTATTGCCGATAAAATTTTACCTTGTTTGACAGACACTAATAATAGAGTACGTGGCAACGCAATAATGACGTTATGGAAACTTGGTTACTATAAAGTATATGATTCTATTGTAGAAATGTTTAGAAGCAATGATAAATGGATGCGGGCTTCTGTTGCTTTTGCAATAGGCGAATTAAAGGATATAAGATTTTTGCCGGTTCTTGTTAATAACTTAAATGATAAAGATCCCGATGTCAGAAGAAACGTTGTTAAGGCGCTTTCTAAAGTAGCTGATCCCTATACACTTGCCCCATATATAAGACCATTGCGTTTTGATACAGATGAGAAAGTCCGTAAGGAGGTGGCTGCTGCCCTTACTATCAAGCAACAGCCCCGATAATAAAAAAATGAAACTTTGGCCATTTGCTAAAAACTCAAAAGAGCCTTCATTGCTTATCAATGAATTACAAAATCCTGATGTTAAAATACGGGAAGAAGCTTTTAATAGCTTAATTACAAATGAATTGCCTAAAACAGACAACATTATTTTAGGCGCACTGGAATCATTCGACGAGCTTCCTGACTCGATACTTGTGCCTTTAATTGAAGTTGCTGTTAAAAGAAAGATTTTGGAATGTTTGCCCATATTTAAAGCTTGTTTAAGCAACCCAAGTATTGATGTTAGGCATACGGCGTTTACGGCTCTGACATCTATTCAAACCCAAGAAAGCCTTGATGCAATTATATCTGCTCTGGGTGGGAACGACATTATGTTGAAGCAAAAGATAAGGACAGAAATAATAGAGCATTTTGGGCGTGAGTCTTTGGGGGCTTTAATAAGAGGAGTTCCTGAAGACAAAACGTTGCCGATCTATTTTGAAATTGTTTCCATAATGGAAGACTTGGATTTATTTAGTCTTATTAAAAGTAATTTTAGAAAGCCCGATGAAAAAGTTAAAGAGTTCTATTTTGAAACATTAACAAAATTTAACCGTCCTGAGTTTTTGCCTCTATATTTAGAATATTACCCAAATGCAACGCATCAAAGAAAAACAAAAATAGAAGAAATATTGTTAGAATATTCGGTAAAAGAAGTTGTAGAAGCATTTAGAGAAGTTGCTCCAAAATCACTTGAAAATTACCATAACCTTTTTGATATTACTGTTATAGAGCGATTTTCAACAGATAAAGGCGAGGTTTTCGCTTATCTTTCATCTTTACCTGAAACGCTTTACAGACGAAAAATGCTATTAAGGCTCTTAGAAAATATTGATGTCTTTTGCTATTCTTACGTATTTGATTTGCTTAAAGATTCTTCTTCAGAAATTA
>Ga0265294_10010409_pt1 | contig 10575 bp, 8 predicted proteins | sample MunlanPumphouse3_FD_192504 | JGI IMG/M metagenome (GOLD analysis project Ga0265294, IMG submission 192504) | Groundwater microbial communities from a municipal landfill in Southern Ontario, Canada - Pumphouse #3 | ecosystem: Environmental > Aquatic > Deep subsurface > Groundwater | place...
GTGACACCGCCGGGGCTTGGCTGGTCTCAGCCGAAGCTTCAAGAGAAGCTCCTAACGGCGGGCATGTCTGTAAATTTGATCTTTTTGGACAAATCTGTCGGGCTGCAGTACAAGATGGCCAAGAGTTTGAAATAGGCGATCAAGTCTGGGCTGGTGCTGGAGGCAAACTCAACGCCACTGGAACAGGCATTACTGGCCGCGCTCTGGAAGCTACGACCGAAACTAAGCGCATCATTGCTTTTTTGGCCATGTGGGAACAAACCTTACCCCTTTAAACTATGAGTGATTCCATTATTTCTACACAGATTCAGGGACTAGGTGTGAGCACAGGTGAGCTTGTAGCTCCAGCGCCTCCAAGCGATAAAGTATTCTCAAAGGCCTATACAGGCGAGTTTGACTTTACTGGTTTGCTTATGGAGGCGCACTCTGAGATGGGTTTCTACCCGTGCGGAAACGACGGCACAGGCGGCGTTGTCCCTGATGAGGGAGGGCCGCCCCCTTTGGCCGTGTGCGTAAAATGCCACGTTGCGGAGGGTAAAACAATCATGGAAGGCAGAATTATGGGTGTTTCGGGAAAAAGCGTTTTTAGGGTGAAAAGTACCGATGACTTTTCAATTAAAGACACAGTTTTTTCCGATACCACAAATGGCGTACAGAAGGCAGGCGAAGGTGCCGATTTTGAAATTGGGCGTGCAATCAGTGAAAAAGGTGCTGGACTCGGCTGGGTAACAATTCAGACGCACATCGCCAAATCCACTTAAAAACCATGTTGCATCTCACCGCGAGCAGACCGGCGCTGCCTGAAGAGCCTTCAGGAGCGCTTTATATTATGGAGAATCCGGAGGATTGCCCCCCTCATGAAATAAACTGGCGCGAAACTCTGGAGCCTGAGCCGCTCTACAGTCGAGATCAGTCCGACCGCCCGGCGCCGGGAGATGCTAACTTTTTCAAAGACCCGCAACAGCCCGTCTTTGGCGATATTGATGAGGGGTCTGGCGGCAGCGGTGGAGACCCCGTCGGTGGAGGGGAAGACCCAGGAGGGGAAGACCCAGACCCAGATGCCCCCGGTGGAGCGGATAACCCCAACCCCGACGATGTTGGAGAGCCGGAAAACCCGGATAACCCCGACAATCCTGCAAATAATCCTCCGGTAGAAGTATTTATAAACACCGGCGAATCTGACTCCGTTTTTAATCTTTGGGCAGGCGCAGCCGTTTGCGCTCGCGGTCAGGAAGGAAATATTCAGAATCCAATTTCTGGCTTGGCTTACAAAGCTGAGCCAACCGAGGGCTGCTTCCAGATTGCCGCTGAAGATTGCTACCTAGTGATTATAGCCGCCGTCAAATTAGTTTTGAAGGATGGCGTTGACCCGGGGAGCCCCAACGCCAACGAAAGCCGCTTAATCACTGTTAGGTGTAGCGGGTTCCCCACTCAAGAGATTAGTTGTGTTCTTGGGGTGGTTAGCTATGCAGCTTTTTACAATCCAGTACCACTTGAATTTGGCGATTATGAAGCAATGGACAAACACTTTTATAGCGGGGGGCCTCAATGGAGCCGCGAGGCGAAGCGGATTCTAAAAATGGAACAGTTTGAAGGGATTAGGTATGCGTTTTATCCAAAATTAAAGAGCGTGATCGAAGCCACTAAATGGGGGTTGACCGATAACCCGACAGAGTCCCAGCTCTGGGCCGGAACAGCAACTTTAACAGAAATTTGACTATGGAAAATATAAATATAAATAAAAAGATAATTGATAAAAACAGAACTATTCTCGGCAGAATTTACAAAGCTGAGATGATAAAAAGAGAAGAAGTGGATGGCCGTCTCGTAACGACCTGTGAAGAGATTGATCTCGAACTCAATCCTATACCTATCGAGGATTGGAAGACCTTGGAAGCTACTCTAACCACTACGTTTCACGATGTAATGATAACGATGATTTCCCTTACCATAGGTAAAACTCAGGAATGGATAGTCAAGAATCTGCACGGTGATCATCTGTTGCCGCTTTTTAACGCCTGTAAGGAAATTAATCAGGGTTTTTTTACTCGATTTGCGGCTGCGAAAGCCTTCGAGGCCGAAATGAAAACTCTGCTGGGTTTAGCGGAGCCAGAGGAAGCCGCCCTCTCCAACCCGGCGAAATCCGAAGAACCCCAGTCCTGAGTTTAGGGGAGTATGTCGCTCAGGCGGCTGACCGTCTGGGCGTAACAACTCGGGAGGTGGTGAAAATGAGTCTCGATGAACTCTGGCTCTTGGAAGAGGCGCATGTGCGCAATCAGGCACTCGACGCCTCACGATTCTTTCACCCTCTCATTGGATTTTTGGCACAGGCTTTGGATTTTAGCAAAGACCACTCCGGGAGGGGTGAGGCTCGTCGCATACAGAAAAAAATGGAAGAACTTGCTGAATATGGCCTTGAGAAAAAGAAAGGCTTTTAAAAATGGCGACGAAAAAACATAAAGTAGAAATTAGCCTCTCACTAGCAGGGCTGGCAGCGGTTGAAAAAGGCTTTTCAAAAATCAAAGGAACGCTCGGGAGTCTCACCGGTTTTGCTTCTAAGTTCACACTGGGCTTGACCGGGCTGGGCGGGGCTTTGTCGTTGGCTGGGCTCGGCGCCGGGATTAAGAACATTGCCAATATGGCAGGCGGCATAAGCGACGTTGCCGCCCAAACCAAACTGACCGTTCGGGAGGTAATGATATTCCAGCAGGCGTTCAAAGACGCCGGACTATCCACCGAGAGCTTGTCAATCGCTATTTTTCAGATGGACAAGAATCTGATCGCAGCGAGAGACACCGGCGGCGAGACGGAGAGGGTTTTTAAAAGACTCGGCTTAAATATCGATGAGCTCACAAAACTATCTACCGGAGAACGATTTTTAAAAATCTCATCCGCTATCGCCTCTCTCAGAAACGAGGCCGAGAAGACACGGGCTGCCATGCAGATTTTTGGCAAGTCCGGGGCTTCGATGAAAGGTCTATGGGCGGATGAAACCGCTTTTGCCTCCGCCGAACGCCTGCTCGGTAAAATGCCGGCTTTGTTTGAGAAAAACGCCGCCCTATGGGATTCGATTTCGGATTCCATCGGAAACGTGGGAATCAAATCCCAACAGTTTTTTGCCGGATTTTTAGACCAGAACGATACCGCTATCCGCCGGATACTGGACGCTTATGAATCTCTCGATTTTACCAACGCAGGCAGCAAGGCTGGCAGTGTTTTTGCTGAATCGTTTAAGGCAGTCTCTGAGGGTCGATTCAAAGACGCTCTTAAAATCGGCATGGTACAAGCCTCAAAGGTTTTTGAAGCCGGAGCAGAAACGGCTTCGGATATTTTTTCAGCCGCTTTTGCAGATATTGATTTTCAGTTTCTTTCGGATGGCCTTGTGTTTGCCGTTGAAACCGCAATCCCGCCGATTACTAAGTTACTCATTAAAATTCCATACGCTTTCGGAGACAGTCTTTATGATTCGATTGTCGCCTCGCTCGAAAGTAGTTTGCATGGGATTCGAATGAAGTCACTTAATCAGCAGCTTGAGGAAGCTCAGGCTTGGATGAGGGAGGCTCAAGATTATAAGGGCTCAGAGAAGGTTAAAGCTGCTAAAATCGAGCTGGCTCAAGTTGAACTCGATAAAGTTCAGAAAAAGATTTTTGAACGGCAGGAAGCTTTTAATCAATCGCTTGCGTATGATTTTCAGATGCAAGAGCTAAAGCTCCCCTCTGGCAACATTTTGGGCGATCGTGGCAACCTCAGAGCCGCGATAGGTAGAGCGGCTGAGCGTTTTGGAATAGAGTCTTCCCCGGCCTTACCTCCACTCCAGACACCAACTTTACAGCCTGACGCCGAATTGGATGATTCTTATTTTAAGTGGCAAACCAGAATTGAGGAGCTCAATCGCGAGATTCTCGACTCGCAAAAGCAGCTCAACATCCTCAGAGTGCAGGATGTTGAGCTGGCGACTGAGCTTGAGAGTATTACCAATCGCACACGGCTGACTGAAGCTGATTTCGCTCTCACTGACCTTCAAAAATATCAAGAAAAGAAAGCCCTGCTCAGCGAAGAGTCTAAAAAACATGAAGAGCAGATAAACCTACTCACGAGTCAGAACACCGAACTTGAAAAGCAGTTGACCGCAAAACGGGAGCTTTTTGACCTCTTGGATAGCCCTGAGCAAGAGGCGGCTTATGAGCGTGAAATAACGATGTTGGAACGGGCGATAGAGCTCAATAATAATGCGATTGAACGCGTCCGAAACTACAGTGAACTCTCAGAGTTTTCGCTCGGGCCGGATATGACCAGTTTTTCCGTGCAGTTTGAACAAATGACGCTCGGTTTGCAGAATTCCTGGGGTTCGCTCGCTATCCAAATGGCTAGCACTACGAGAGGGATGGCTGACACGCTCACGAGCGGGCTGGGCGGGGCGTTTTCTGAAATCATAATGGGAACTAAAAGCGTTGGAGAAGCGTTTGCGAATATGGGCATGATGCTTTTAAACGCCATGGTTTCCGCTATCACGGAGATTATCGCTAAATGGATTGTAATGAAAACAATTATGGCGATTTTTGATATCGGCACAGGCGGGGCTGGCGGCCTTCTGGGCGGCTTGCTCGGCTTTGCCGAAGGCGGACGCATCCCCGCAGGCGAACGGATTGCCCGAGTGAATGAGAATGGCTCTGAATACGTGGTTTCTGCGCGAAGTCCACGTGTAAATGATGAGTGGTTAAATTATGCGAATCAGGGAGGGCGACTGGCTGACTTTGCAGCGGCTCAGAGCTCGGCGACAGCCGCCCCCAGTACGTCAAAGACCGTGATTGTGCGGTCTCAGTCCGAAATCCGGCGAGAGTGGAAAGAGTCCGGTTTAATAGACTTTGTAAGGGATGGGTTTGCTAAAAGGGGTTTAGGTTATGCTTAATGTCACCAGCCCAGACACAATGCAGGTTCTCAGTGCCGTCCCCGACTGGCAAAAGGGAATTGATGTGAGCTTTGCCACCCAGACAAGCATCACTGAATCACTGAGCGGCAGAGAGTTTCGATCGGCTCTTTATCATAGGCCGCTTATCTCTCTGAGCTTCTCAGCCGTCAATTTAGAACGTATTTTATCCGGTTATTTCAGGCGGGTTTTTGAGACCCGCGGCAAGAGACCAATTGGAGTGCCTGTTTGGGCGGACGCAGCGCATATTCACGGCGAGACGCCAGAAGACTCCAAAACTATTATCTGTGAGGCGCGCAACCGTCTTTTCCCGTGGTTTCGATACGTGATTATCTGGTCCGGCCCGTTTACTTATGAGCTAAATTCCATTGAGAGCATCGGCGCTGGCGTGGTAACACTGGGCAGCCGAACTTTGCAAAAGTATCTGCAGGGATCCGTTCTGGTGCCGCTTGCGTATGGTTCACTCTCGATTCCTGAGAGTGTTTACAAAACGCCGACCGTGTCCACTATCCCAATAACTTTTAACGAGCAGCCAGGCCTTAACAGCTTTGGCGCGGCTTCCTCTAAAACGGGTACATCCACCATCGGCGAGATTGAATGCTGGCTCAACTCTCAGCCGGGTGCGGCTCTCAATCAAAACTACAACGTATTTTCAGCGCAGCCGAATTTTACGACTGACCTCAAACACGGTGCGGTGGATGACCTCTCTTTCCAGCCGATTTCAGGCGGTGTTGCAACGCCTTATATCGCTTATCAATTCAATCGCCGGACGCTTAAGTTTGACTATACCGTGGATAGATATGGGCTCCAATATATTTTACGCCACCACACGCATCATGACGGGTGCTGCGGCTCGTTCTGGGTACCGACTTGGACGGCTGACTTTGCCGTGGCTGAGACCGCCGAGGCAGGGGCGACCCGGTTCAAAGTGCGGCCGTCCGGAATCGAGCAGATGCCCGATCGCTACCGTGCTTTTTTTGTGATCGTGGGCAGCGAGCTCCATTTAATCAAGGCTCAAGGCGCGGTTTTGGCCGGATGCGGCGAAAACATCCTCTTGGACGCGCCTCTGCCTTTTACGTTGCCAAAAGATACACCGGTTTCAGGTGCGGTTCATTGCCGATTTCGTCAGGATACGCTCGCTGTCAGATGTATCCATCCATCCACAGCCTTTACAGTGCAGGGCGACTTTATCGAGGTTGAGGATACACCAGACCTAATCTCTACCCAAAAGATAGCCTATCTCTACCGCATCCAGTGTGGCTATGAAACGACGCTTTGGGCGAACTGGCAGGGTGCAATCAAAGCACGGGCAACGGTTTACGGCTCGCCGGGTACTTATTTTTTCAGGGGAGGGGATATCGTTCACGGCAGTATCGAAAACGCCGAGGATATGTTAGCCGAAGAAATCTCAGTGACTTTAAACGGTGCGGCTCGTGTTTTTGTTTTGAAAAACCGAGGCGCAGCCGCTGAAATTGAAATTTACCGGTTGGACATGAGCGATTATGATGAGAGTAACCCCCCTTCCGCAGAGTCAATTTTTTGCGGAGCTGTTATGGATAGGAGAGTCGAATCTCGCGGATCGACGGAATTGGTCTTATCCTCTCAGCTCCGCATCTTTAAAAGGGAGGTCGGGAGATGTAAACTCCAAAGGCAGTGTAATCATATTTTATACGGCCCGGCCTGCGGATTAAATAAGGACTCTTTCACTTTCACCGGCTCGCCCGTCGAGCGTGACGGGCACAATGCGACGGTGGATATTCCCGGAAACAACGCCAAAGACGCTGCGTATTTTTCGGGCGCGATTATCTTACAAGGCGTCAAGCGTCACGTGATTTTAAGCGATAAACCCTCAGGCGGATACCGCGACATCGTGACCGATACACCCCTCAGTGATGCTGAATTTCAGCTGAGTTTATGGTGCGACAAAACCATAACCTCTTGCAGTGCTAAATTTGATAATACCAACAACTTCGGTGGCTGCCCGTGGCTGCCGAATAACAACCCGCTCGATCTGGCCCGGAACGACAGCTCAGGAGGCAAAAAATGAGTGATACCTATTTTTTTAGCGGCCACGACAACCGAAACGCTCTCAGAAGTGAAATCAGCGAGTGGGGCGGCACGAAGTTTCTTTACGATACCGCCGGACATGCGCAAAAGAGAGTCTCAGCCGATTGTGCGAGCTTTCCTTTGGCCGTGTTTCAAAACTTGGGGCTGGTGGATAAAGACCTGATGATCCCGCCGTACACCTCCGTCCGGGGCGGAAGAGAAGAGTATTTTAAACTGCTGGGCATATTGGACAACCTGCCGGGCTTGGAGCTGATCTGGGAGCGGCAGGGCTTTTTTCTTAACCGGGAAATATTGCGGCTCGGTGATTTGATTGTTTGTTCCTCAGGCAGTGCAATCCATCATTTATTGATCTACAACACGGCTGATCTGGCGTGGCATTGTTGGCCTAAAATAGGAGTGACCCAGACTTCGATTCTGACAAAGCATATTTATGCGACGGCAAAGAGGGTTTATAGATTTAAATGATTGTTTCAAGCGATATTTCAAGGGGTATTCCGCCGGGACGGGTGCAGGACAAACTGAGTAAAAGATATCAGCTTGAGGCTAAATATCTGAGCGATAACGCTCAGTCTGACCCGATCAAGATTCTCTTTGGCCGTGATTTTTTACCCATGACGCTCTTGACGCCGGTATTTGATCTTTTTACCCGCGAGACGGGAGGGGGCGGAAAGGGAGCCTCAAAAGTGGGTGGAGGCGGGCAAAAAACCTATTACGGCGGATTTGCGGCAGCCTTTTGCGTAGGGCCAGTCAAAGCCATCCATGCTATCTACGACTCTGACACAGAACTCATGAGCTGGGCAGAGGAAGGCTTTGAGCTCGGGTACAAAGAGGAAGCAGGCATTTGGGATACGGCAGGCGAGTATAATATAATTGACGTTCCTGATTGTGGCGTTTTGCGACTGCATCAGGGAACGGCTACCCAGCCGGTTGACCCAAGGTTTACCAACGGGAAAGCAATCCAAATCAATCCAGAGGATGATCACTCCACGATTCCTGCCTCCGAAGCTTTTCAAACCGGGTATCGGAACATATTTTACATCGCCACTGACAACTTTAAACTGGGCACCTCAAACACCACTCCGAACTTACGGATTGAGGTTTCCTGTGTCCCGCAGGCCTTTGTAAATGACGCCGGAGAGTTACCCGGCTGGTTTAAGCTCACAGACGCAGAAGGCGACGTCTGGCCGCCTCTGATTATATACGAGTATCTCCGTAATGAGACTTGGGGCGGAGCGGGCTTGAGCGTGGATGATATTGACTTTGATTCTTTTCTCGATGCAACAGAGCAATGTATCGCCGAGGGTGTCGCAATCACGGCATTGCAAGACTCAGCAGGGACGACGATCAGGGATGCCATTTCACAGATTTTACAGTATTGCGACGGGGTTTTATATCTTAACCATGAGTCAAAGATTGCTTTGCGGCTTGTCCGGACACCTTTGGACACTTCAGGCCTTCCAGAAATTACAACGGCTGAGCTCGCAGAAGAGCCCTCCATAAGTTTTGAGGGTGCGGATGAGGCTTGGGGTAGGACAGAGATTGTCTTTGCCTCTCGGGTAGATTCCTATGAGACTACTGCAGAGGTTTTCGAGTCCCCTCACTACGTCGGCAGCACGCTCAAAGAGATCAAAACCAAAACACTGGATTTACCTTTTTGCAAGCAGCGTTTACTGGCGGCTAAACTGGCACGGCGGTTTGCGGCTGCTGGGGCTCAGCCCGGCGCAGAGGTGCAGATGGCTATTTTACCGGGTTTAGAGTTTGCGGTTGGCGACCTTATTTTTTTAACCTACCCGCCATTCAACATTGACAAAATGCTTTTGCGGGTAAATCAGATTAAGACTGGCAGTTCCACTGAGCCGCTGACGCATCTGACCGCCGTTTTACAGTCTGAAAATAACTGGCAGATTGAAATTCAGAATCTTGTAATCGGTTTTGATAAGCAGCAGGAGCAGCAGAATCAGATTGATGGAGGTTATTTTAAACCCCGAACCTTACTTTTAAATGATGCTGGCGACGGTCAAGAATTGGCTGTTTTCGCTGAGTTGCCTGAGACAGGAGCCGTCAAAGGTTACGAGGCCGACATTATAAACGGAGACTTGTTTCCAGACGATTCGCCAGTGCGAGCTCTCTTTTCTGGCGACAAAAACCAGACTCAAATCCAAATCACGACTCTACAGAAGGCAGATAACGGTTTAATGATGGGTATGCGGGTGGAGGGTGGTAAACGCTATGATGAGATGGCGAATCTCATAAAAACACGGCAGGATGGCGGTGTCGTTTACGTGACGGCTTGCACATTTGAAAATGGAGTCCAAACATTGGCCCCCATGACCTTTTCAGTCACAAAAATTGACTACAAAGGGATGCAGGGTATGAATGGGGTAAATTATTACCTTTATCAATTGATCGTGCAGCCCGCTCAGGTTTACGCCAACTTTAAATATCCGTCCACGCCTGATAATCGTGTACCCTCACAAATCGCTTATATTTACCGTGATGGCAGCCTGCTCAGGCCATCAATAGATTTTAAACAGCTTTTCCACGATAAATCCTCAAATATTTACTTAAAGGCAGACTTGGGAGGCGGTGTAAAAGAGGTTAATCCTTGTTGTTTTTGGCAACGATATGACGGTGCGAGCGTTTCGCATCTGCTGGGCACTCTCCCGCAGGCACAGACGCCGGACGGCCTATACGACGCTTGGGGGCCCGCTCTGACAATCGATCAAAAGCTTGTAATCAAACCGGCATCCTCACCCCCTGAAGACCCTGACCCGGAAGATGATAATATCTATATCAATCCGGTAACTGGCGAGAACTACGCTTGGGATGTGGCAGGCTGGCAGATGTTTGGGCAGACTGAGGTTTTAGAGCCCGTTTTACAACCGCATCAAATCCCGTTTGGGCGCGGTCATGATGAATTGGCGAGGGGAGATCATGACCACGATGAGCGATACCAATTACTTGGGCAGGGCTTTGAGTCGTATCACAAACGCTACACGAGCTCAGGGCTGATTGAGCACACATCGGGGTGCAGGGGTGTAGTGCATTTAGACCTTGCGGACGATGGCGAGGTATTTGAGTTGCCCTCAGCGGGCGAGGCTGCTCTGGGTGATATGATAGATATTTTCATCCGATCAAACGGGTTGGGTGAGGGCGGCACGGCTTTTGTGACGGCCTCCGGCTCAGAAAAGATTGCGCTGTCCGATGGTGGCGAGACGGTCAGCATGGAGCTGGGTACAGGCGTTTTTATGCGTGTATATTGCACTGGGTTAGAGGATGATAAATACTGGCTGGGAGCGTTGTTATCTCAAATGATTTAGAAAGGGTTAAGAAAAATGGAACTTGGAATTTACAGAATTGCGGAGATAAATAAAGGCGGCGGCTTGCGGCAGAAGGCTGGCGGGCTTGCTAATCAATATCTAGACGGGACGGGCGCATGGGCGAACATGCCAACGTCCATGACACCCACGGCTCACAATCACGTGGCGGCGGATATTACGTCGGGAACGCTCGCCCTTGCGAGGATACCGACCGGCACGACGTCATCCACCGTTGCACTGGGTAACCACACGCACTTATAC
>Ga0265294_10010413_pt1 | contig 10574 bp, 6 predicted proteins | sample MunlanPumphouse3_FD_192504 | JGI IMG/M metagenome (GOLD analysis project Ga0265294, IMG submission 192504) | Groundwater microbial communities from a municipal landfill in Southern Ontario, Canada - Pumphouse #3 | ecosystem: Environmental > Aquatic > Deep subsurface > Groundwater | place...
CAGAAACTCGGTTTTCCTGTTCAGGCGGTATATGTGAACCATCATCTTCGTTCTGATGCGGAGTTGGAGAAAGAATTAAATCTCAATGAAGAAAACTGTAGAAAGCTGGGATTGTCTCTTGTTGTATTTGACCTTGATCCTAAGGAACTCGCTTCCTTGAGAGACCAGATGGGAGTAGAACAGAGTGCACGGATGTTGCGTTACCAAAAACTCATAGAGTATTGCAAGGCCTGCGAAGCGAGTCTTGTCACCGCCCATAACAACAATGACCAGCTTGAGACGGTGCTTACCAGACTCTTCCAGGGCTCGAGTGCTTCTCATGCCTATATCGAGCGGATGAGTATCATTGATACGGTTAAGGTATATCATCCTTTGCTCTCCTTTTCGCATGAGCAACTGCTTCAGTATGACAAAAATCATGGTTTTCTCTGGACAGAGGATTCAACAAATTCAGAGGACAGATACCTGCGTAATAGAATCCGTCATACGATTACCCCAGCCATTTTTGATATTTTTCCCCAGGCTTTGCAAGGTGTGGATAGGTTCTGTCATCGTTCTGAGGAATTGACTTCCTTTGTCCGAGGTGAAGCAAAGAAAGTCCTTGAAAAAACCGTCGCTGGGAAACTATCAAGACTGGACTTTCTCTCTTGTCCCCCCTTGGCCCGGGATGAGGTGCTTTATCAATTCTTTCATAGGGGATCGCGGATAAGCTATGAACTGATTCACAGGGTTCGTGATGCCTTGGAAAATGAACAGTCCACGTGGAAAATAGTCTCCTCTGGATGCGTGATTTCTTCAAATAATGGCCTGATTTCAATATCAGATGATATCGATGCGCCAAGTTTTTGCATTTCAGTCGCTGATAAGTTAGGGCCTGGATACAGACTTTCTTTGCCTTCTTCCTTAGTTTTCTCAATAGGGGAGGAAGGGCCTTTTGTTGATTCAACCTTGCTAAGGATTGATGGTGCTTCTTTGTCCAGCCCTGTGCTTCGCAGTGCAATTAATACAGATGAAATCTCACTGGAGGGCAAGACGGTTCGCCTTTCCCTCCTGTGCAATGAATGGAAGATTCCCAAACAAAAAAGGAATATGCTTCCTGTTTTGGAAGACAGAAATGGTCTCGTGGCTGTCTTTGGCCGTTGTCTTGGAGGGAAGGACCGGTTATGTAACCGATATAAATCCCTTGCCCCAAGCAACTCAAATGTTTATAGTATCATAGAAAGGAATATGTACTGTGAGTGTGAATAACAACCAACCTAACGAATCAGATAAAAATCAGAAGAAGGATGATAACCACCTTTTCAACGGTGATCACCCTTCTTTCAAGCGGCCGGGAAATCCCAGGAGCCGTTTTGCTTTTCTTGTATTCATCATTTTGATTTTGATGTTTACTTATATGTTTTTTGACAGCAATAATCAGACAAAAGTGCAGTCTGTGCCTTATACGACATTTCTGAAACTTGTTGAGAGTAATCAGGTCTCAGCATCTGAGATTAAAGAACAAAGCCAAATAAATTTCAGTCTTACTGATGGGACGACTGCAAAAACAAGGATTCCTTATTTTGATGATTCCCTGATCACTACTCTTAAAGCCCACAATGTCGAGGTGACCGGAGTGGTGCAGGAGATTTCTCTTTTGCAGGTGCTCTTGCAATTGCTGCCTTGGCTGATTTTCATCATTTTCACTGTTATGCTTTATAGGCAAAGCAGTGGTCTCAATGGAAAGATGATGAGCAACCTTGGCAAGAGCAAGGCCAAGGAATACGTGGACTCTGATGTGAAGACCACTTTCGCGGATGTGGCTGGGCAAGTAGAGGCGAAGTATGAATTGGAGGAGGTGGTTGAGTTCCTCAAGCATCCGGATCATTTCACGAAGGTCGGCGCCAAGATTCCAAGAGGTGTGCTCTTGGTTGGTCCTCCAGGAACCGGCAAGACCTTACTGGCCAAGGCTGTCGCGGGAGAAAGCGGAGTATCCTTTTTCCATACCAGTGGTTCTGACTTTGTTGAGATGTTTGTAGGTATGGGAGCAGCCCGAGTACGTGATTTGTTCGAGCAGGCGCGCAAGCATTCTCCTTGTATCCTTTTTATTGATGAGCTTGATGCAGTTGGACGGACTCGTGGAGGCGGACTTGGGGGTGGCAACGATGAGCGTGAGCAGACCCTTAACCAGATATTGGTGGAGATGGATGGTTTTGAGACTACCACCGGAGTCATCGTCATGGCTGCGACCAACCGTCCGGATGTCCTGGATCCGGCCTTGCTTCGTCCTGGTCGTTTTGATCGCCAAGTAGTGGTGGATTTGCCTGATATCGAGGAACGTGAGGCTATCTTGAGAATCCACTGCAAGCCTGTAAAGCTTGAGGCTGATGTGGACTTGAAGCGTCTTGCCCGAGGGACTGCAGGGACAAGTGGTGCCGATTTGGCAAACCTAATAAATGAAGCGGCTTTGTTTGCTGCCAGAGAAAATAAACTTACGGTGAGCATGGATGATATGGAGCAGGCTCTGGATAAAATTCTGCTTGGAGTCGCGCGCAAGAGCCATGTGATGACGGATAAAGAGAAAAAGGCCACGGCCTATCATGAGGCAGGTCATACGTTGCTTCATTACTATTTGCATAATCTCGATCCGCTTCACAAGGTTACCATTATTCCCCATGGCAGAGCCCTGGGACTTACGGTAAGTTTGCCTGAGCGTGATCCGTATACCAAGAATCGTTCGATGCTGACCGATTGGATCAAGGTATGCATGGGTGGCTTTGTGGCTGAGGAACTCATCTATGGAGAGACCACCACAGGAACCAGCAATGATATCAAGCAGGCGACCGACCTGGCGCGCCGTATGGTGACCGAATGGGGTATGAGCGAGCTTGGATTTGTAAATCTTGGTAATGAAGATGAGCCCTTGTTCCTAGGAAGAGAGATTACCCAGCATAAGGATTACAGCGAGGCTACCGCCAAGCGTATTGATGAAGCGGTTGAGAAAATTCTCATGGGAGCGCTTGCTGAGACAAGAGGTATCCTCAAGGATCATAAGGACCAGTTGGATAAGCTTGCACTTACCTTGGTCGAGCAAGAGACCCTTGATGATTCTCAGGTTCGTCAGCTGTTGGGGTTCGCTTCTTTGGTTGAGCAACCCAAGGATGACAAAGCCGCCGAGACTGCAACGACCAAGGATGCCTCGCCTGTAAAGCAGGAAGAACCTGTTCAGGCTGAGAGTAAACCAGAGTGAGTATGCCTAGACAGTCAGAACTGACAAGGAATTTTTGCATTATCGCTCATATTGACCATGGTAAATCCACTTTGGCTGACCGTTTTATTGAGAAAGCCCGTTTGGTGACTGCCCGCGGTCCGATGCAGCAACAGATTTTGGACAACATGGATATAGAACGGGAAAGAGGCATAACCATCAAGAGTCAGGCGGTCACTATCCCTTACCAAGGTAAGGATGGTTTGTCCTATTCCCTGAATTTGGTAGATACTCCGGGCCATGTGGATTTTTCCTATGAGGTGTCCCGGGCTATTAGTAGTTGTGAGGGAGCCCTGTTGCTTATTGACGCATCCCAGGGGGTCGAGGCGCAGACCATTGCGAATCTGTTTATGGCCATGGAACACAACCTGACCGTTATTCCTGTCATAAATAAGATTGATTTGCCTTCGGCTGATATCCCTTCCTGCTTGCATCAGATTGAACATGACCTTGGGCTGGATGTATCCCTGACAAAGTTGGTCAGTGCCAAGACAGGTGAGGGCGTGGATGCTTTGTTCGATGCCATTGTTGATTTGATTCCTCCTCCTTCTGGTAATGATTTTGAACCTCTTCAAGCACTTATCTTTGATTCCCATTATGATTCCTACAGGGGAGTCGTGATTCATGTCCGTGTCTTTAACGGCGTCCTTAGGGTTGGAGATACTGTCAAGTTCATGCATAGCGAGGCTGTCTATAAGGTAGAGGAGGTTGGGATCTTCCAATTGGAATTGAAAAAAAGGGAAGAGTTGCATGATGGTGATGTTGGGTATGTGATCGCAGGTATCAAAACTATAAGTGATATTCGTGTGGGGGACACCATCACCAATATCGTTGATCCTGCTTCTCAGCCTTTGGCAGGGTTCAAGGCCTTGAAACCGGTGGTGTTCTCTTCCATTTATCCCGTGGATTCCAATGATTACGAGTTGCTTCAGGAGTCAATTGAGAGGCTTAAGCTCAATGATGCTTCCCTGGTGTACGAAAAGGATAGTTCCGCGGCTTTGGGTTTTGGTTTTCGCTGTGGCTTTCTTGGCATGTTGCATCTGGAAGTCGTGCAGGAGCGTCTGGAACGTGAGTTTGGGCTCTCGATTGTATTTACGAGCCCTTCTGTCCGGTATCATGTCAAGATGAAGAGCGGGGAGGTCGAGGAGATTGATAATCCGTTGGATTATCCTGATCCTACTCGTATTGAAAGTGCTGATGAACCATATATTACTGCGAATATCATTACTCCTTCGCAATTCGTGGGTTCGGTTATCACTCTGTGTCTTGAAAAACGTGGTACCCAGACAGGTATGAACTATCTGGATGAGAAACGTGTCGAGCTGGTCTACAACATGCCTTTGGCTGAGGTCCTGTTTGATTTTTACGATCGTCTGAAATCTTTGAGCCATGGCTATGCCTCGTTTGATTATGAAGTAGCAGAATACAAGAGTACGGAACTGGTACGCATGAACATCTTGGTCAATGGCGAGAGTGTCGATGCCTTAAGCACTTTGGTGTTTAAGGATAATGCGCAAAGCCGTGGGCGTGTCGTGTGCGAGCGGTTAAAGGATGAGTTGCCTCGCCAACAGTTCAAGATTGCAATACAGGCTGCCATCGGGAGTAATATCATTGCAAGGGAGACCGTGACTCCTTATCGCAAGGACGTGATTGCCAAATGCTATGGCGGCGATATCAGCAGAAAGAGAAAACTGCTAGAGAAACAGAAAGAGGGCAAGAAACGTATGAAGCTTGTGGGAAATGTCGAGATTCCCCAGCATGCTTACCTCGCTGTGCTCAAAAGCAAGGAATCTGATTCGTAAGGGAGGGCTTTGTAATGGTTACAAGCAAGTTGTTGCCGGATAGTCTTGAAGGGAAACAGATTGAGGAAATCACCCTCAGTGCGGGGAATTATCAGGCTGTGCTGCTTTCGCTTGGGGCAATTTTAAAATCGCTTTTCGTCCCTGATCGCACAGGTAGGCAGGGGGATGTTGTTCTGGGATTCCCCGAGCCTCTTACCAACTGTACCTCCCTGCTTCATTTTGGACAGACCGTGGGGCGTTTCGCGAACCGTATCGCCCATGGGACCTTTGAGCTGGACGGGCAACGCTACCAGATGGAATTGAATAACAATGGCAATGCGCTGCACAATGGTAAGAGCAATTTTGGTACTAAAGTCTGGACAGTCAATCCCTTTGAGGCGAAGGGGAGCTCGGTTTCCTTTTCCTATTTTAGTCCTGATGGAGAAGGAGGGATGCCTGGTAATCTCAATGTTGAGGTTACCTATACGCTCACAGAAGAAGGTCAGTTGAGGATTGATTATCTTGCACGGACTGACAAGCGTACCATCATCAATTTGACAAATCATAGCTATTTCAATCTTGCGGAAAGTGGAACTATTTGCGACGAGGAGTTGCAAATGGATTGCCCCCAGGTCGTGGAGGTTGATGACAAGCTCATCCCCACGGGGAGGATTTTGGATGTGGCCGGTACTCCTTTTGATTTTCTTACAAAAAAGAGTATCGGACGTGATATCGAACATGTGGGGATGGGGTATGACCATTGCTTTGTCTTGCCGCCAAGAAAAGATTTGCTGTCTCCTTTTGCTTGCCTGTGTGATCCTAAGAGCGGGCGTTGCATGACGGTTGCCACTACATTGCCTGGCGTCCAGGTGTATTCGGGCAATTTCCTTTTGGGAAAGGAAGAAGGAAAATATGGGTTGTATTACAACCGTCACGAGGGTATTTGCTTTGAGACACAATTCTTCCCTGACAGCCCGAACCATGAGAATTTTCCCAGCTGTGTCCTCTCTCCTGATAAGGAATTCCGAAGTACCACTATCTATGCCTTTTTTGTGAGGTAAGCCATGAAGCAGGTCAGGATTATTGGTATTACAGGTGGTTCCGGCTCAGGCAAATCCACCGTTGTACAGAAGATTAGCGAGGTTTGCAGTGATTTTGTGTTCATAGCACAGGATAATTATTATCGTTCTGCAAGTTATTTTAACAATGAGAATATCACTGCTTTTAATTTTGACCATCCGGATGCCATTGACTCGCAATTACTTCTCGAGCATCTTCATGCGCTCAAGCACAATGAGAGTATTGAGATGCCTCAGTATGATTTTGTGCATAGTGAGAGGACCAACGTGACCATCCATATAGAGCCTAAGCCGTTGGTTATTATCGAAGGACTGATGGTACTCTATGATAAACAAATTCGAGATTTGTTGGATTTGAAACTCTATGTGGACACTCCTGATGACATCAGGTTCATTAGGAGACTGAAACGGGATATCAATGAACGGGGAAGAACCGTGGACAGTGTGATTACCCAGTATTTGGAAGTTGTTCGTCCAGGGCACTTCAACTTTGTCGAACCAACAAAGAAATATGCTGATTTGATTATTCCCGAAGGTGGTTATAACGCCAATGCACTTTCAGTGCTGATTCCTTTTATCAAGGAGCTCAGTGCCTTTTAAAGATAATATAGCCATCTTTGATGGCCTTCTTTGACCAAACCTCAGGGACTGGATCGTTTCCTCCCATGAAATATCGTGAGCACCTGAAGAGCCTGGCGAATCCCATGAGGGCTCCTTTGAGAATTCCAAAGCGGCGGACGGCTGTAATCATATACGTGCTGCAAGTCGGCTGATATAGGCAGACATGATGGGAGAAAAAAGGTGAGAGCAACGTTTTGTAGAGAAACACCGGTACTAAAAAAATCTCCCTGAGAATTCGCATAAGGAATAATATCATGTACTTGATGTGCTACGCAATTGTATTGTATAGTAACGCAGTCAATGGGTTTGACATTTTATTCGTCATTCCTATATAGTATTGTCTTGAGAAAGTTTTGTATGGAGGAATATTAATATGGCAGGAGCAATATCCAAGAACGCACGTCGTGAAGGTACCAGGACTCTTACTAGTCGTTGGGGTGGAGCAATAAAGATGAAGTCCATTTTTGAGAATGGCAAGCTTCGTCATGTTGCTTATTGCGAGAAAAGCGGGAACACTGCACGGAAACCCAAGGATTTGATGTAGCGGTCGATTTCCTTCTCGAGAAGAGGCCTGTGGATATTTTCCATGGGTCTTTTTTTCGCAAAAAACTATAGTTTTTCCTGTATCCACTTGATTGAGTCTGTGTTATAGTTACTGTAATCTTAATTTGAATTTAAGCATAGTCATGAGGAGGATAATCGTGAAACGTCTTTCGAGAACGATTTTAACAACTTTATTGGCAGTTCTGTTAGCTGTCGCACTGGTGGGATGCCAGAGCACTGCTAAAGTAGAGACCATTCCGCCCGCTCCGGTTGTTGAGCCTGCGCCAGCACCTGCACCAGCGCCAGCACCTGCTCCTGAAAAGAAGGTTGAGGTACCTGCACCTGCGCCAGCACCTGCTCCAGTAGCACCTGCTCCTGAAAAGAAAGTAGAGGCACCTGCTCCTGTGAAGGCAGAAGCTCCTAAGAGTGAGTATCCCTATGGCGTGAATACCATTGTCAAGAATAATGCAGGAGACAAGGAATTTGACCTTTTTGTCGTGCATACAAATGATATTGATGGTGTCTTCCAGGGAGAAGCCAGTGGAATGACCATGGCTCAGCTTGCCACAATGGTGAAAACCGCAAGTGGCATTACTGATAACTGGCTCTTGCTTAATGCTGGTTCTCTTGGTGATTTGGATGCCACTACAGGTATGAATGTTGCCAAGGCATTTGATCAGATTGGCTATGATGCCTATACTCCTCAGGCTATTCAACTTGCATCAGGTGTGACTGGTACTTCCAAGGCCGTGGCCCTGAGTGCCAATGCTTTGGATTCCAATGGTTATTTGTGCGAGACTCCATATCAGGTGTATTCCTTTAACGGCTTTAAGGTAGCTGTTGTCGGTTTGACCGTACCAAAGGATGTCAAGGATGTATCCTTCACCAGCGATGTGATTCTTAAGAATGCACAGGCTGCTGTTGATATGGCTCATAAGCTTGTTGATTATGTTATTGTCCTTGCTGATACAAGCGATAGCGGTGAGTATACCAGCGAGTTTATTTGCCAGAACCTGAAAGGTATCGACTTATATGTTGAAGCAGGAGATAACGCTGTTGCCCAAAATGTCAATGGCGCAAAGATTGTCCGTGCGGATTCCAAGTTGAGAAGTATTGGTGTTGTACAGCTACATGTTGCCAATGGTAAGGTCACTGCGACTTATCCGATGACCGTTCCCGCTGATGCTGTCACCAATCCAGCCAAGTCTTCTTTGGTTGCAAGTTACGCATCAACTATTAAGTCCTTTGGGATTGATTCTTCTTCTCCTGTTCCTGAAGATGCGGCTGTCGCTGCTTTGATGCCTTACCCTTATGGGGTCAAGCTGATTGAGAAAAACACCGCAGGGGACAAGACTTTTGACCTTATTGTGGTTCATACCAACGATGTGCATGCCCGTATTGTTCCTGCTGATGGTGGTATGGGGTATGCGAAGTTTGCAACCTTGGTAAAGATGGGCCGTTCTCTTACTGATAACATGCTTGTCTTGGATGCTGGTGATGTCTCTCATGGGACCAACCTAGCCAACATGTTTGAGGGTGAGCCCGTAGGTGTCATACTTTCCATGATTGGTTATGATGCTGTTGCTCCTGGTAACCATGATTTCAACTATGGTTCGGCTCGTTTGATTGAGGAAGCTAAGATTGCACAGCAATATTCTTCAATTAAAGTGCTTTGTGCGAACTTCACTACGGAAGACGGACAGCTTGTAATGCAACCTTATCAGTTGTATGACTACAATGGATTCAAGGTGGGGGTCATTGGCTTGACTACTCCTGATACAAAAACCATGAGTCATCCGAAGAACACTGAAGGCTATGATTTCAATGCTGAGAAGATTTACGATATGACTCAGTCTATGGTGAATTCTGTTCGTAAATATGCCGACTTCGTCATTGTTCTTGGCCATATCGGTTTGAATGATGCGGGTGCAAGTGGAATCACCAGTGAGAAGATTGCCAAGAATGTCAAGGGTATTGACTTGTTCATCGATGGACATAGTCATACTGTCCTTGAACAGGGCAAGCAAGTTGGTGATACCTTGATTGTGCAAGCAGGTGAGTATTTGAAGTATGCTGGTGTTGTTGATATCTTTGTGAAAGATGGCAAGGCTGCAAGTGAGACTGCTATGCTTGTTCCTGCCAAAGATGTGCTTGATCCTGCTAAGTCTGAGCTTGCAAAGAAATATGGCATTACCTCCATTCCTGATGATCCTGAGATTTCCGCCTACGTCAAGACGATGAACGAGAAGATGTCTGCGCAACTGAGCAAGGTGGTGGCAACCATCCCGACCGATTTAGATGGTGAGAGACAGAATGTTCGTACAAGACAGACCAATTTGTCCAAACTTATCTGTGAGGCCATGACGAAGGAAAGCGGAGCCGATTTCACTATTACCAATGGTGGTGGCATACGTGCTTCTCTCAAGGCTGGTAATGTGACCAAAGGTGACGTAATCAATGTGCTTCCGTTCACTAATATTATTACTGTCAGCGAGATAACTGGTTCTGATGTCTATGCCGCTTTGGAACATGGCTACTCCTTGTTGCCTGCTACGAATGGTGCATACAGTCAGACCGACTTGCAGGTTGTTTACAATCGTTTTGCTCCAGCTGGAAAGCGTATCCTGCGTGTCTTGATCAACGGTAAACTCATTGACAAGAATGCTACCTACAAGGTTGCTACCAACGACTTTATGGCTGCTGGTGGTGATGGATATTCGATGTTTGGGAGAAAGCTGAGTGAAGGCTCATTGCTTAGTGATGTCTTCATGGAGTATCTCTCCAGTCTGTATCCTGCCAAATAGGGTGATTTAAAACAGAATCTTAGGGGGTTGTCGAAAGGCAACCCCCTAGGTATATTAAATAAAGGTTTCCCAATTTACAACACTATATACAACTGAATCCTGTTTCACTTTATCACCAGTGGGTTTTTCCTGGGGCGCCCACGAGGCCGTTTTTGTCCCACATCCTTGGCCGGCTCTTTCTTCGCCTTTGCCCTTTCAGAAGCCGCTTCCGGCTTGGGCACGAGGTCCAAGGCCACAAGAAGAGCGTGGGTCTTCTCGGTGGTCTGGACGAACTCCCAGGCGCCCTCTTGTCCGATGCGGACCTTCTTGGCGGTGTCCAGCTCCTCCATGATCTGTGAGAAGGAGAGCCTGCTGAACAGCCCTCTGTCATCGAAGCGATTGAAGAGGCGGGAGGTCATCACTGAAGCGAAGAAATTGACGAACTCGCTGCCCAGGACAGAATAGTCTGACCGGACCCTGGTGTCATCAAACCCCAGGAAGTCCTTGTAATAGCGGAAGA
>Ga0265294_10010414_pt1 | contig 10574 bp, 5 predicted proteins | sample MunlanPumphouse3_FD_192504 | JGI IMG/M metagenome (GOLD analysis project Ga0265294, IMG submission 192504) | Groundwater microbial communities from a municipal landfill in Southern Ontario, Canada - Pumphouse #3 | ecosystem: Environmental > Aquatic > Deep subsurface > Groundwater | place...
TTCGGCAGACCTAAATAATACCGGCAAGTTGACTGCTGTCTATCTTGGTTCGCTACAATCTATGGCTAATGAGAATATTAACGTGGAAATCCACAATCTTAACATGTCCGATTTGTCACCATATTGCGAGTACTACACTGCCTATCCGATTGAAAGCGGGAGTCTCTCGTTCTTTAGTAAGGATGAAGTGCGCGATTACAATCTCAAGAGCGAAAATACTCTTAATATTCACGGGCTTTCTGTCGGGAAGAAAATAAAGAAGATGAAGCCCAAACTGGACATCCCTCTTAAAGCAGCGGTTTATATTCTTGAGGATAAGGATGATAAGGTGGCTATTGACCTTCCGGTGTCAGGGAATATCAATTCACCCGAATTTTCGTATAAGAAGATAATATTTAAGACTTTGGGCAATTTACTCGTGAAGGTTACAGTATCGCCTTTTACCTATATTGCCGATGCCTTAGGTCTTTCGTCAGACAAGTTGGCTAAGGTGCCTGTTGATCCGACTTCGGGTGACCTTTCTACGGAACAGACCGATTTGCTGACTCAGATAAGTGCTCAGGCAAGAGAGAGATCTCAGTTGCAACTGATTTTGGAACAGCAGTTTAGTGCAGATAAGGCTTGTGACGGCTACTCTGTACGCAAGTTAAAGGAAGAGTATTATGCCGAGAAGATCCGTGCTGCGCAAAATATGCCCCGTACTCCTCGACTGACTGCTATTGACATGAAGGCTGCCGATGATCTGAGTGACAAGGATACGGGACTGTTGCTCTATGTTCAGTCAAGGCTTGATTCTCTTGGCCAGTCAGGCGTTAAGTACAAAAACATTCATGAGGCCTCGAAGGTTATCTATCCGGATGAGCAAATTCTATCTGAGATAATGACAATTGCTCACCGACGCGATTCTCTGGTTTTAAGATATTTGGGTGTAGAAAATGCAATTGTGCGGACTTTGCCTGTCGATTCACTGACTCGGTATAAGGGAGAAGGGTACTACAATGTCTCGTTTGTACTCAATCGTGATGTTGAAATGTCTTTGGATTTGGAGGCTCCAAGGTCCGAAAATACAGGGCATCCTGACAGTGTGGCTGTGGATTCCTTATAGCAGAGATAATCTCTTTCCGTGAGCCATGTATCTCCGTAACGCGCGTATGCTCAACGATTTGCTGAGCATTGTCTGCCGTTATCCCGGCTCCAGCCAAAATGATGATTCTGTCGGCTGCAAGCTGTACCATTTCCGAAAGGGTAGAGATACCTTCAAAGGCACTTTCGCAGCCACCGGAGGTTAGTACTCTGTCTGCACCGAGTTCCATAATATCCGCAAGTGCCTTGAAAATATCTTTCGTACAATCGATTGCACGGTGGTATGTGACCGATAGCCCTGCATTGTGTGCGAGATTAATCATCTCTCGGCTGCGAGCCTTGTCAATCTTCCTGTCCGCGGTTAAAGCTCCGATAACCACGCCGTTAACGCCATTTTTTGCGCAAAATTCGATATCTTCCATTATTCGACGGTGTTCTTTCTCACTGAACACAAAACTGCCGCCACGCGGACGAATCAGCACATTTACGGGGATTTTGATTTCGCCTGCGGCAAACATGATATCTTCATGCGCAGGGGTGATGCCACCTATGTCAAGCTCTGCACACAATTCTATCCTGTCTGCTCCTGAATTTTGAGCGGCCGTGGCGGCTTCAATACTCGGGCAGCAGATCTCAATCAACATGGCTCTTCAATCTTTCGGCGATGCCGATGGAGTACCCCTGTGATACTGTAAATATGCGGCCGAAACTGTCTGCAAGGACAATGACAGGCATTTCAGGCTTGGTAATCTTCATATTGGTACATATCTCTTTCAGCACTCCTTGTTCATCAATTGTTACTGTAACTTTTTCCGGAGGAGCAGGGAAGGTGTCGCCTTTAAACTTCTGAAGGTCAGACTCATTCTTATACATAATGATAACGGGGACGTTCCATTGCTGCTCGAACAGGCTGCGAATGGCGTGGTTGCTTGGTTCGTGATTGGCATTCATAAAGGCGAGTACAAACATCCCGCGGCCGGTGAGTGGCAGAAGCGGGTCTGCATTGAAGTTGCCTATGACCTGCAGATCATTCGGGTCATCACGCATAATTAGCTCTACTTCAGTAGTTTTATCTTTTTCAATGTTGAAAAATGTGACTCTAGAGAGGACTTTGCCGCTTGCCATGCGGGTGCCGCTGGTCAGCATATAGTAGCCGCAGTCGAGGGCAATCGGTTTACTGAATGTGTTTTTCCATGACATGGTGCCTTCAAAGCCTTCTTTGTCTCTGAAAGTAAGAGTGTTGATAGTACCATCCTCTATTTTGGCCAAAGTGAAATGTGTTTCAAATTTCGGATCATCCAGATGACTTTGTCCATTGTAAGTGATTAATATCGAGCCTTGAGGAGCGTTGCCTGCGGTTTTGTCGGCTGTGGCAGGCTCCATCTGTGTACCGAAGTCCACATCTATCCACGTCCCGTTTTCCCAATATTGCACTTTGCCGCTAATCTCTTCGATACGTGCCGGGATATTCTGACTTCTACAGAGTGCGATGAAGAAAATATCGCGCGAATTGCTGTCTGCACTGCGAAGTTTCAGTACGCCGACAGGCGTTATGGGAATGTTTTGCGGGTTGTATTCGTCAAGAATTAGAATGCTGTTGGTAAAGCGAATAATCTCTTCAGGAGAGCCGTTAAGTGCGGCAATCTCTTCATTATTCATGAAACAACTTCTCCATGGAGAGAGCATTTCGTTGGCGATTCTCGGATTGAGCACATACCAATCGTAAATATCTTTTACCTCTTCATCTTCAGTTTCGATCCCCTCGAAGTTATCCAAATGGTCTAAAAGTACGCTTGCCGGTGTATCTCTGAGGTCTTTTGCGCTAATCATTTTAAGCAGTTTCTTTCCTGCACGGTAATACTCGCGTGATACGGCGTCAGACATAATCGCCGACTCCGATATTGAGATGATAAAGTCTGTAATCTCTATCCAGTTGCCTCTTGAGGCAATCAGAGCATCTGTCCATATACTTCTTTTTGCCGGCTTGGCAAATGTTGCAACATATTGATTTCTAATGGAATCTTCATAGTGCAGACGTGCGTTGTTTGCTGCTGTCTCTTCATCTGTCAGTGATACAACTGCCTCTCCTTCAGCAGGTGGAACAATATCAATATCCTCCGTAATCAGATCTCCAACCTTTTTGTCGAGTACTATTGTAACCGCTTCGTCAGACTCTCCTGCACGTGCTTTAACATAGCCGAAAGTCTCATATTTTGCTGCCCATATCAAGATATCTCCTTTTCCAAGAATGGCGGAAGAGAGACCGTTTTTGTCCGAAACAGTTTTGATTGCACTATAAAATTCTGCGTAATTGTAGATTTTGTATTCTACTTTAGCACCTTTGACAGGCTTGCCTTCCGTGTCCACTACTTTGACCTGCAGTCGTGCGACAGGGGCATAGTTGGCAGTGACATTAATTTCTGTGAAACATTTTGTCCTTTGGATAATGTCCTCACTGCCTTTGTAATAGCCAAATACTCTATTATGCATCAGCAGCGCTCTCAAGGCTGTGGAGCTGAACCATGCCACATTCAGCTTTGCCTCAGGCTCGCACGCTCCCAAATAATACCATGTCCCGTCCACCCAGGCCTCGACCCATGCATGGTTGTCATCGGTATGTGCCCAACGTGGCGTATAAACCTGCCTTGCAGGTATTCCGACAGACCTTAACGCGGCTACGGTAAAGGTAGATTCCTCACCGCATCTTCCGTAAGCAGTTCTGACTGAAGCTAATGGCGAAGAGGTGCGTGCATCGCTCGGAGTGTAAATCACCTTTTCGTGGCACCAGTGGTTCACTTCAAGTACTGCATCGTACATTGAAAGTCCTGATACTCTATCTTTTAACTCTTTATAAAATACGGTCCTTGCTGAGTCTAAATTTTCATTATTGACTCTTAACGGGAGCACGAAGTGTCTGAAAATATCTTCCGGAACAGTTGACCCCCACGGCATCTCTTTTTGAGCCATGAAGGCATACCTGATACCTTCTAAATAGAGATCCGACTCATAATCGGCAATATCCCCAAGTGGCATATAGGCATATAGAAAAGAGATGGCTTCCTTCTCCTTATCGTCTGCGCACTTGTCAATAATTTTCTCAAATTGAGTACGATAGTCAAGTGCTTCAAGCTTTGCATCCAGATCTTTTGCCACCTGATTGTAATAATTTGTTTGATTGTTGCACCCGCATACAACCATAAGCCATACAGTCAACAGTAAATAAAGTCTTCGTTTCATATCGGTTAGAATTAAATACCCTGCAATTTACAATAAATATTTGGCATTACGAATAATCACTTCATGTGGGCTCTGTTGATATGGGAGATGGGGCACAACTTTTGTGGGCATGGTTGGCGTTACTAACATATATCGTATATTTGCGCACTTAATTTTAATAAAATGAAAGATAAGAAATCGTATAAAATATTTTTTGTAGCCTGTCTGCTGTTGCTTTCAGTTTCATATATGCAAATGTCAGCGCAAGTATATATTATCTCGGGAGATATGTTCGAACGCAGTTCCTTTACCCTGAAAGCTTCGATAGTAGATTCAATAACCAACGAACCGATAGCTTTTGCCTCTGTATACATACACCATCCTAAAGATACAATTATCACTAATTTTACATTGTCTGATGGAGACGGCAATGTTCAGCTCAAAAGTGTAACTAAAGGAGATTATATTTTCGTGGTGGAATATTTGGGGTACAAGCCATACAAAAAGCAGATATACTTGCGTAGGGAGGAAGATCTCGGTACCATCAAATTGAATGTGGACGAGCAGATGCTTGATGCTTCTGTCGTTTCTGCTGCAGGCCAACAGGTCCAATATCTGAAAGATACGATAGTGTACAACGCTACAATGTTTAAAACTCTCTCCAATGACAACTTAGCTGCGCTTTTGAAGAAAATGCCTGGTTTTGAAATTGACGATCAGGGTAACGTCAAAGTTAACGGACAGAGCATCTCCCAGATCACCATCAATGGAAAGACTTTTTTTATGGGGGACAAGTCGGCGGCCCTGAACAATCTTCCGGCAAAAATGGTGGACAAGATCAAAATCATTGATAAAGAGTCTGATGAAGCTCAATTTACCGGCATCAAGGAGGCGGAGAAGAACAAAGTGATGGATGTGGAATTGAAAGAGGAGTACAGGAAAGGGGTTTTCGGCAATGTCAAAGTTGCGGGCGGTACGGATATTCCATCAAAAGACCAGGGAGAGTATATCGAGAAGCAGGGATTTTTATATAATGCGTCAACAATGGTTTCTGCCTATACTGAAAAGGATCAGGTGACGGTTCTTGCCAACGGAAAGAATGTGAATAACGGAGATGATGTGGTCATTTTTTACGGATCATCAGATAACAATGGTTTGGTTGTGATGCCAAATTCCGGAATACATCAGAGTTATCAGGCAGGGGTGAACATGAATACCGATAGAATCAAAAAATATAGCACTACACTCTCCGTCATGTATAGTAATGATAGCTACAAATCTCTTTCAAGGAGTGATAGAACGACATTTATGGAGCAGTCTGACGATATTCTGTCATGGAATAAAAATGAACAGAACGGAACAGCTGATGCCTTGAAAGTTAATTTTGAACTGAGAAATACCGATAGAAAGAAATACACTCTTTCGTTCACTCCGGGCTTTTCTTTCGGAAACAATCTTGCAAGAGGAGAATCTCAGTCCGAAACTTCACAAAGCGATGAAGTTCAGAATGGTTCCGAAGGATTGACCGGAAAAGAGGACAGTCAGTTCTCTACAAGTGGATTTCTTATTTTCGGATTAAAGGATATGGGTAAGAAGGGACGTGCCTTTACTATCACCGCAAATGGCTCGTATGGAAAGACTAAAGGGACCTCTTTCGAAAAGAGTGTTACATATTTTGCGGAAAAAGAGAATTATACTAAAGAGTTGAACTATCTGGATTCTCTATCGAACTATATTGTTGGCGGAAAGCTCCAATATACAGAGCCGATATCAGACAATTGGAATGTGCAGCTGACCGCACAAAGTTCTTTTTCGGTAAGAGAGAAAAGTCAGGATGCCTTCAATGCCGACGGATCGGCAAATGATTACTATTCAGCTATTTCCGACAGCAAATACCTTTCCAATAACGGAAGTTTGCTTGTTCAGTACAATAAGGATAAAAACAACATTCAATTCGGTGCGCAGGTGCGTGCCTATGAAAATGTCATTTATACAAAATCTTTTGGAGTGGATGTAACCACAGGGAAAGACGAATGGTATATCAATTGGGCTCCATTCCTAAGATATAGAACAGGTTATAAAAATATGTTTTTTAATGCATCGTATGATGCAAATACCTCAAGACCATCTACTGAGCGTACTTTGCCGATACTCAACCTGACAAATCCCACAAGAATCACTCTCGGAAACATATATTTGCGTCCTGGCTTTACACAGCTAATATCTTTCAGTATGTCCGGAATGACCAAGAATAAGGCGAGCATGAACATCCTTTTGTCTGGGAATTTGAATCAGAGGGCAATCTCCACAGCAAGTTGGTTTGACGGGGACAGGATCAATTATGCCATTCCCGTAAATATAAAAAAGCCATCAAGCTCCGTAAGTTTATATTCATCATTTTCAATTCCATTAGCAAAGAGCGGTAAATGGAGGATGAATCTCTCAGCCGGATCAACTTTCAACTCTACAACGAGTTACCAGTCTAAATCTGCCCACGCAGGGTTGGATGCAGATGCATTTGACTACAGTGTATTTATGAAAGAGTTTTGGGGAGATAAGACAGGGGATATGTTTTACAGTGGGAAGAGTGGTTTTGTGGAAAGCAGCACAATCCGCTTTTCATATAATGCCGGGGCATATCTCTCTTGGAGCCCCGACAAATTGAACTTACGTTGTGGTACTTTTTTCCGTAATGCAATATCGCGCTATTCAGTGGATCCTAACGCCAATACCAACTTATGGAATGTAGCTTATTCATTAAGCGCAGAATATATAACTGCCCATGATTTTGAACTCTCTACAAGTTGCAATTATAATACATATTATGGCTACGGAAAGGACTTTGATAGGAATAATTGTAAATGGGATGCCAAAGTGGCCAGAAGTATCAAGGCCTTTACCTTCGGATTGACAGTCAACAATATTCTCAATCAGGTGGATGACCTTAACCGCAGTAATACAGTGACTGAAAACTATATTCAAAACAGTTGGAATAATACCATGGGAAGGGTAGTATTGCTTTCAGTTTCCTATAATTTCGGAAAGGCGAATGCCGCTAAACGACGAAGTGCAAGCAATGCCTCTATCGGGATGGTGTTTTAGCGGTTCTTTGCATTTGGCAAATGCCTTATTATTAAACATTTAGTATTGGTGCAATGCGGTTCTTACCGTGCCTGTTGTGCCAAACGCATTTTTTATAGTTATCTTTGTTACCGGAAACAAAGAATGCATAGCTATGAAGAAATTTAAAACCATTTTCCTCGCAACCCTTTCAATTGCAGTCGTTGTAATAATCATTTTGCTGAGCAATGGCTCTCTAAACAAACTCGGCAGGAAGTATGTTACAGTACGTAATAGAACGTATGAAGCACAATGCACCCATGTAAGAGCAATATTGGATGAGGGGATTGAACTATACAATGCAAATCCTGCTGATACTGCTGCATATAAGATGCTGAAGGAAGCTGAGCAGTTGTTCGACTCTTATGATTTTTATTCTATCAGATATTCGATTGTTGGCTGTATGCGAATAGAGCGCAGCATAAAAGAGTATCTGGCCTATAGCTGTGAAACATTAGGCAATAAGTCGGCAGCCATTAAATATTATAGGGATGCGGTCGAATTATACTCAATCTTCCCGGAAGATATGGATGTGACGCTCAGACTGAAGCATCAGATGGAATCTTTGCAGCAGGGGCTGCCTCAAAATGAGATTAACTCACTGAGGCGTATCAACGAACTCGAATGGCAGTATGAGATGTCCAAGAAGCAGGCGGAACTTGTGCAGTCTCGGCACAACACATGGATGATAGCGATTATCACCCTTTCGGTCATTGTTGTAATTGTCCTGCTATTGTTCTATTACAGAAATTCGGCAAGGAAAAACAGGCAGATAGCTAAGTTGGCAGAGCAGGAGAGCAGCAAAAATGCAATAGTCAGTAAGCTTCTGGATCAATGTTCCGGACTGATGCCGAATTTTTGCAATCAAATCTACGAGATAGTGGTAAGGAATGACGGTATCTCCGGTAAGACCACAGAAGAGATCAATCTTGCAATCGACAACATCAAAAAAGAGTACAAAGAGAATCTTTCTACCTACTTCATAACCGATTCTATCATTCGCGATAATCCAATCATTAATTCACTGTCAGAGCTGTCTGAAAGAGAAAAAACAATTGTTTTGCTGATTGAACAGGGTTATGACACCCGTTACATGGCTCGCATCCTCAATACCACCCAGAACGGCATTAGAAGCTCCAAACGGAAAGCCCTCCTGAAAATTAAGGACTCCACTACAATAACGACAGACGACAAACAGCACCTAATCGCTCTATTAGAGCAAAGACCGCAATAAAAAACTGTATGATATCACTAGTGTCCAAAGAAAATCTTTGAACGATTAATATTTAAAAGCAAATTCGAGTTGAACAGGTTGATCACATATGTCATACAGTTTTTCGGACCCATTGAAGAGGTCTCTGACCGGAGTCTTGTCCGTCAGTACCCTGCTGATAACTCTGAGGACATTGAAAGTGGATCTTTTGAGTACGCAATCGTGCTCGACAATGGCTACCAAGCAGTATGCTATAACCGCAACATAAATTTGTATTCTCACAGCGTTCTCCGTGTTGCCCCAAAAGGATGTCACTCGAAGATGCTGCTTTATCCATCTGAAGAAAAGTTCAACCTGCCATCTCTGTTTGTACAACAAGGCAATGTCACTGGCCTTGAGGGCAACGTTGTTTGTCAGGAACGTGAAAGTTCTCTTCAGTTCAGGAACATAGTAAACTACTCTCCTAAGAGTACCCGGATATCTATTCTTGGTCTGATAGCCCGTGAGGGATATTGTCTGGTCGAGCAGAACGTTATCCGTACCGTCAAGCAAGTCTTCACCATCAACAATCTCGTAGTTGAGATGAGACTTCTGTCTAATGACAAAGAACGAGTCGATAATGCTGATTCTGTACAGCCTCGCAAGGTCATAGTACCCTTTGTCAAAGATGTAGAAGGCATTCGGTTCATACGGAATGTCATCCATCGCATTCATATCATGAATTTTGGCTTCCGTGATATGAATATAGGTCGGGATCTGTGTCACAACGTCAAACAACGTGTGAACTTTTATACCTCCCTTAGTTTTTCGAAAGAATGCCCACTGGAACAAACTCAAACAGAGGTCAATGGTTGTGGAATCAAACGCATAGAACTTTCCGTGCAAGATGAACTCCCTGTCAAGCCTTTTGGTCTGTGCAAGGTTGATCATATAGTAAGCGAACTCTTCGAATATCTTGTAATCTCGGTTGGCATTGGCGTAAGCGACATTGCTAAGCTTTATGTCTCCAGTACCAAAACCGAGATGGTAACTCTTATTCTTGATGGCATCAATGATGCAGACGACCTCTCGAAGGCTGTCGCAGCCGGAAAGTTGTCCGAACATCATCACAAGAAGCTGGTTCCAGCATGTGAACGTCTTCACATACTTGTCTCCACTGTACTTCTTGACGATTCCATCAAATATTCGCTTTGGCAAAAATTCAACAAGTTGACTGAAAAGGTATTTTCCACTATTCATGCAGGTAAAGATTACATTCTGACTGCAAAGATGGGAAATCAATTCAAATCGACACGCGCCGTTTTTGCCTATAACTAATTGTATAACAAATTATTACAAAGAACTATTTTAAATTTCTTTGGACACTAGTGGTATTTGTGAATAAATATAACACGTATGAAAAATAATATTAACCGAGTATTGATAACATACTTAATTACAATTGCAGTTACTCTGCTTGTGGCATGTATTAGAGGCTTTAATCTTAATACTCAAACCGGACTTACAATAGGGGCAATGGTAGCAATGATTCTGTTGGCGATATATACTTATTTTATGCTGCGGAGTTATAAATCGAAGAATTGTTCGACAGTCTACCCCTTGCTTGCAATTCTCCTGGGAGTCTTTACAATAGAGTTTCTTCCACGTATCTGTGGATTGGATGCCCCTCTTTTTCTGATTGATTCACTAAGCAGGGTTATAGGAGTACTCTTGGGTTTTGTTCTCATCACTGTAAAGAATACTGTCGCCAAATGGAGTTATGCGATAATTATCGTAGGCGCCACATTTTTCATTAACGAATATGGCTTTCCATACTGGCACAATAAAGTCGAGTGCGGCACCTTTAGTGGCAAAATACCCGCCTCAGACCCAATTCAGCTTGATTTTTTTGACAAAAACGGTGATACAATTTGCCTTGACTCTCTTGATTGTCAATACATAG
>Ga0265294_10010415_pt1 | contig 10573 bp, 11 predicted proteins | sample MunlanPumphouse3_FD_192504 | JGI IMG/M metagenome (GOLD analysis project Ga0265294, IMG submission 192504) | Groundwater microbial communities from a municipal landfill in Southern Ontario, Canada - Pumphouse #3 | ecosystem: Environmental > Aquatic > Deep subsurface > Groundwater | place...
TATTATATATATGTACGCAATCTTCAGTTAAAAGGAAAATGGAAAACCTTTCATTTGATTTTTCGATTAATAATTATGTTATTACCAATAATTATTCTTGTATATATATTTACATGGGCAAATTATTCATTCGACACTTTCTTTAAAAATGAAAACAATCCTTTTTTCCTGATGATATGGGGTATTGCTGCTCAGCTCATTTTTATTTCGCGTTTTTTTTATCAATGGCTCTATTCCGAAAATAAAAAAGAATCAATTTTACCTCTAGGCTTTTGGATTATCAGCACTGTCGGATCTTCAATGACACTTATATACGGGATACTGCGCCTCGACCCTGTTTTAATGGCAGCACACAGTCTTGGAATTTTTGTGTATATTAGAAATATCTTAATCTATCGTAACCAAAATAAGCTGTCTGATAAAACAAATAACCGTTTCCTTAATAAAATAATTATGTTTATTTCAAGGAAACTGAATTTAAAATAAAAATAAAGTCTACTGATTTTATAAAATTAGATAATCATGAAAAATATTATAGTAACAGGATGTGCGGGATTTATAGGATCTCATCTGTGTGAAAGATTGCTAAAAGATGGTTCTTTTGTTATTGGAATAGATAATTTTGATCCATTCTACAGTCGTTCCATTAAAGAATCAAACATGAACAAATTCAGAAATCATCCTAATTTTAAATTTCTGGAATTTGATCTCAGTGACAAAGAAGATCTTAACAAACAATTAAATGGAACAAAAGCCGACCTAATAATTCATCTTGCCGGAAAGGCAGGAGTGAGACCGTCCATTGAAAATCCTGAAGATTATATTCGTGCCAATATTATCTCCACCCAGAATATTCTGAGTTTCATGAAAGATAATGATATAAAAAAACTGGCTTTTGCCTCATCTTCGTCTATTTATGGGAATACTAAAGACACACCATTTAATGAAGAACAAGATGTAAATAAACCCATTTCTCCATATGCATTTACAAAAAAAGCATGTGAGCTTCTAAATTATACTTATCATGCTCTTTACAATATAGACATATTGAATTTAAGATTCTTTACAGTATTCGGTCCTCGTCAGCGACCGGATCTGGCTATCCATAAATTTACAAAACTAATCATTAACAATCAGGAAATTCCAATGTTTGGTGACGGAACAACTTCACGTGATTATACCTATTTCGAAGACACGGTAAATGGGATATGCCTTAGTGCAGAATATCTTTTTAATCATAAAAAAGTTTACGAAATCATCAATCTCGGTAATAATCATCCCGTAAAGCTTCTTGATTTAATTGCAACCATAGAAAAAGCAACCGGTAAAAAGGCAAAAATCAAACAACTTCCAATGCAGTCAGGCGATGTAGAGATTACATATGCCAATATTGATAAAGCAAAAAGATTACTTGGATATCAGCCTAAATATTCCTTTGAAGAAGGAATAAACAACTTTGTCAACTGGTATAAAGAAATTAATCAGGAATAAATAAAAACGAACCTCTCCCTTAACTTTTTTTTAAAGGCTTTATTTTTTTTGTTATATTTAAAAGAATACAGAAAAAATGGAAAAAACGAATAAATACGTAATCAGGGAAGGCTGGGTATCTATAATATTAAACTGTCTTTTATTCGGAATAAAATACTGGGCAGGAATAGTATCAGGTTCCGTAGCTCTTATCGCTGATGCGTGGCATACCATGACAGATACAATTTCATCTGTAATTGTACTTATCAGCGGTAAGGTTATGAATAAACCTCCTGACAAGGAGCATCCATATGGACATGGAAGGGCAGAACATATAGCTAATTTAATAATAGGTGTTCTTCTGGCAATAGTTGCTTTCGACTTTTTGGTAAGCGCCTATACAAAATTCAAGTCAGGAGAACCCAGTCATTTCGGCATTATAGCCATAATTGTTACCGGAATCTCCATAATTTTAAAAGAAGCAATGGCACGTTATGCCTTTTGGACATATAAAAAATCAAAACTTGATATATTAAAATCAGACGGATTGCATCATCGAAGTGACGCTCTTTCTTCTGTTATTATCATGGCCGGAATCTTCCTGAATAAATATGCATACTGGATCGATTCACTACTGGCAGCACTTGTTGCCATTCTGATTGCCTATGCCAGTTACGAAATTCTTTCTAAAGAAATAGACTATTCACTGGGAGAAAAAATTGATTCTGAATTAAAAAAGAAAATCAAAGCATCTGTAACAAAGCTTTTAGGTCACAGCGTTTATATTCATCATTTTCATTTACATCAATACGGTTATTATCAGGAATTGAACTGCCATATTAAACTCCCGGGTGATTTAACACTTAATGAAGTTCATAATACATGCACTAAAATAGAACAAATGCTAAGTTCAAAATTCAATATTGTTGCCTCAATTCATCCGGAACCAATTAATGATAAGGATGAAAATTCCGGTTTTATTAAAAAATAAAGGATATTCTCTTAAAATACTTCGGAATATAATTAATTTAGCAACCAGGTAAGAATATTAAATATACTATTTTCTAAAATCTAATATGAATCATTCCCTTTTAAAAATATTTTTTATCATTTTAATAGCACTTTCAATACTAAACGGATGTGATGAGACATTTGATTTACCACCATCTGCCTATTCAGGTATTGATTTTTCATACTCAGACTCAGAAATCACCACCTCTCCTACTATTTCTGCATATGGACTTGGAATAGACAGCCTCATTATTGATAGTGTAAGCACAAATGAAATAAGCGTTCCTTTTAGCATTAACGATAGTTCAACTTTTGTTTTTACCATTGATTCTATTATTGATACTCTCACCATCCATCATATAAAAACTTTAAATGAAGAATCTGTTGAATCAGGATTCTACTATGAATATGAAATAACTAGTATTAACTATACAATGAATCGTATTGACTCCATTGCTATTCCGGACAGTACGATAACTTCAGTATGGAATGAAAATCTTGAAATATATATTAACAATAATAATTAGCCTACTGTTCCTTTGTGGTACAGAATATGCAAAAGGCCAGCAATCTCCAAAAGAGAAAAAGCCCCAACGTACCGATAATTTTATCCATATGGAAGGAATTCGTATTGGGACAGATTTATCTATGCCTTTTCAGTCATTTTGGACAAAAGGTGACAGATATGGAATAGAGGCCAATGTTGACTTTGAATTAAAGCCCAATTTATATCCTGTGGCAGAAATAGGATGGGAAAAAAAGAAAATTGATCAGGATTATGTCAAATATAATAGTTCCGGATCATATTTAAGAATTGGATTAAACTACAATTTACTGGAAACAGAATCTAAAAAAGAAAAGGATATCCTGTATATAGGATGCCGCTACGGATTATGCTATGCCACACAGCAAGTCGATTCCTATACAATCAATAATTCATACTGGAATGTAGATTCAGGCTCTTTTCCATCACAAAACTACCATTGTCAATGGGCCGAACTAGTTTTAGGTTTAAAGGGAGAAGTAGCAAAAAACTTTTATATGGGATGGTCTATACATTATAAGATATCCATTTTAAATGGCAATCTTGATATGCCCAAAGCCTCCTTTGCCCCAGGATATGGAAATATAGAGAATGGTTCTGCATTTGATTTTACTTATTCCATTGCCTACAACATTCCATTCAGAATAGGAACAAGATAAAGAAAAGATCATTTTATAAATAATCCTTTCATACACTTTCCCCACGACAAACAAAGTTTGTCTGTCCGCATTCGAAAAAATGTGTTAAAAAATTGACTGCATAATGCTTAGGAAATCAAACTATTTGACGAATTTTCTCCTAAAAAGCAGTATATCTAAAAATAGTAATACACTTTAGTAAAAGAAGATAAATCTCAATATACAAATGAGGAGTCTTTGATTTCTTTAGCATCAGGCTGTCAATTATAGCGTTTTTTAGGAGCGGCAGCATTTTTTGTTTACTTTTTTTTGCTATAGAAAAAAAGTAAAAGCCTTCGCGACTCGAGCGATTTTAATCAATAAAAAACGACACCCCAAAAAGAGATGCCGTTTTTTATAATTTTAAAGGTCGAATTACATTCCACCCATTCCACCCATTCCTCCACCAGCAGGAGCCGCAGGAGTTTCTTCCTTAATATCTGCAATAACACATTCTGTTGTCAGGAACATTCCTGCAATAGAAGCTGCATTTTCCAATGCAATGCGGGCAACCTTGGCAGGATCAATTACACCGGTTGACAATAAATTTTCATATTTATCAGCACGTGCATTATATCCGAAATCACCTTTACCTTCTTTTACTTTCTGTACAACTACAGCACCTTCACGACCTGCATTTGCAACAATCTGACGTAATGGTTCTTCAATTGCACGTTTAATGATTTCAATACCTGTGCATTCGTCTTCATTATCACCTTTCAATTTTTCGAGATAAGCGATTGCACGAATATATGCAACACCACCACCGGGAATAGTACCTTCTTCTACAGCAGCACGTGTAGCACTCAATGCATCATCAACACGGTCTTTCTTCTCTTTCATTTCAACTTCAGAAGGAGCACCTATATAAAGTACGGCAACACCACCTGAAAGTTTGGCAAGACGTTCCTGTAATTTCTCACGATCATAATCAGAAGTTGTTTTTTCTATCTGATTTTTGATCATTCCAACACGAGTTTTAATAGCTTTAGAATCACCTGAACCTGCTACAATAGTAGTATTTTCTTTATCAACAGTTATCTTTTCACTCTGACCAAGCATTTCCATTGTGGCGTCTTCCAATTTCATGCCCTTTTCTTCACTAATTACAGTTCCACCTGTAAGGACAGCTATATCTTCAAGCATTTCCTTACGACGGTCTCCGAATCCGGGAGCTTTAACAGCACATACCTTAAGTGATCCACGCAAACGATTAACAACAAGTGTAGCCAAAGCTTCACCATCTATATCTTCTGCAATGATCATCAATGGACGACCTGACTGAGCACCTTTTTCAAGGATAGGCAGCAAATCTTTCATTACGCTGATTTTCTTATCATAAATCAAAATATAAGGATGATCCAACTCTGCTGACATTTTCTCACCATCAGTAACGAAATATGGAGAAATATAACCTCTGTCAAATTGCATTCCTTCTACAATCTTAACATAAGTTTCCATTCCCTTAGCTTCCTCAACAGTAATAACGCCTTCTTTTTTTACTTTCTCCATTGCTTCGGCAATTAACTTACCGATTGTCTCATCACCATTTGCAGAGATAGTAGCAATTTGTTTAATTTTACCAAAATCATCTCCAACAACTACAGCTTGTGATTTGATACACTCAATTACTTTTGCAACAGCTTTGTCTATTCCTCTCTTAAGATCCATTGGATTAGCTCCTGCAGTAACATTCTTCAGTCCTACATTAATAATAGACTGTGCCAGTACTGTAGCAGTTGTTGTTCCGTCTCCGGCATTATCACCGGTTTTACTTGCAACCTCTTTAACCATCTGAGCACCGATATTTTCAATTGAATCTGGCAATTCAATTTCCTTGGCCACTGTAACACCATCTTTTGTTACTTGAGGAGCACCAAATTTCTTTTCAATAACTACATTGCGACCTTTTGGGCCAAGAGTTACTTTTACGGCATTTGCCAATTTATCAACACCTTGTTTTAATAGATCTCTCGATTCTATATTGAATTTAATTTCTTTTGCCATTTTATTTAATTTTTTTAAAAGTTTACCTTTTTTTATTAAGAAATATACAAAACATCTGTCTGTGCCATCAAAATATAGTCTGTTCCATCTATACTCAGTTCAGTACCTGAATATTTACCGTAAAAGACTTTATCTCCCTCCTTTAATTCCATAGGTTCATCCTTCTTTGATGCACCAACCAAAACGACTGTACCTGCATGTGGTTTTTCTTTCGCTGAATCCGGAATAATAATGCCACTTGCTGTTTTTGTTTCTGCTTCTTGTGGTAAAACAAGAATTTTACCTGCAAGGATTTTACCTTTTAATTTTGCCATTTTTAAATTTATTTTTTAGTTAAACCTTTTTAAAATTTTAAATCAATATAAACAGTCTATCGAAATGTATGCCAAATATAAAAACATCCTTTTTTACCACTCATAAGGACAAAAAAGCATGATAACAATTATTATCACTTCTAAGATACATATAATAACAACCTAATAATTTAAACATTACGTATTTTTAGATAATTATGACAATATGACATAAAGGCAAGAAACACAAAAATTTTAGAATAACATTATTATATGATAATAAAAATATTCTGATCACATTACGTGTTCGCTTGTTCCAAAATACTGGATGTCCATTTTTATCCAACTCTTTTTATAATTCGTTCATTTTAATTGATTAATTATTACTGATAGTTATATTAAAGACAATAAAACTATAACCTAAATACTATTAATATTCAAGTTGTAGTTTTATTTATATAACCCAGGAAAATATAGTTTTAAATAAATACAGGAAAATCTCAGGATAAAGATTCACTTTTAGAAAAAACAAAAGACATAATAAAGCATAACATTATAAAGATGCCTGTGTACGTAACCATAAAAAGTGAATACCTTATTATAGATATTCACTTTTTAAGTTAATCTATTTTCTTAATTATTCATTAAGAAAATAATTCCTGATAAAAAATAAAATTATTTTTCAGAACCTGCAGGAGTAGCTGTTTCAGCAGACTTTTCTTTTGCAGCCGGTGCAGTAGTAGGAAAATTAGGTACTGAATTAGGATCCACAGAATTTTCAATCTGATTTTTCATTGCTGACTGCTGTTGATTTGCTCCTTCACGAGGAAGAAATGCGCTACCCATAATACACAGAACGAGTAATAAAGCTGCTAAAGTCCAGGTAAATTTTTCCAAAAAATCATTTGTCTTACGGACACCCATCAACTGAGTTGAAGACTGAAAATTACTGGCTAAACCTCCGCCTTTAGAATTTTGTACTAATACAATAAGGACTAAAAGGACGCAAACTATAATGATTAAAACAGTTATTAATGTATACATTTATTATTAGTATTAATTCGTTAATTTCTTTATTTTCTCTATTTGCTCTGCAAAATAAGTATTTTTTTCCGGCATTTTCAAACTTAATTTAGAATACACGTCAATTGCCTCATTAAAAAGTTCCTGTTTAACGTATATTTTAGCAAGTGTCTCGGTTACAAAATCATCTAAACCCCCTGTATTTTCAGCATTTTCCAAATCTTTTTCTAAAAATTCTGAGCTCTTGTTTTTTTCTTTAATAGATTGTGCAATATTTTTCGGAGAAAAATCGTTTTTTTCTTCTCCTTCTAAATAATATGGACTTTTAACATATCCTACTTCCAGAGTATCCATGAAAGCAAACTCATTTAACAAATTGTCATATAGATACAAATGAAGTCTCCTATGATCTGTAATATAAAAGGATCCCTTCTCCATATATTTATCATAATCATTGTCTTTTAAAACTTGAAGATTCTTCAGCAATAAGAACCATCCTGTTTGAAAGACAGGATATTTATCAACAAAGGACTTCAAAAAAACAAGACTTTCCGCATTTAATTCCTTTGGATTATTCATCCATATATATAAATCAGATATATTCATCACCAGTTTGCAATTGAAGCATTAAAAATATCCTCGACTAAATCTTCTGTTATCTCACTACACAACTCATCTTCCACATCTGTTAACATTTTTGAACTGTCATAATCGGAATAAGCTGAGAAACTCTTATCCCAATCTTCTCCATGATCCAGATTATTAACATATTTAACTTTTACCGTAATTGTCAATCTTGTCTGAGCTGCCTGATCTCCCTCTTTAATATTAATAGGTTTCGTACGATATCCTGTAATCTGACCGGAAAATTCAAGATCTCCACGTTTAGTCTCCATATTCAGAGAAGTCTGTTTTTCCAATTTATCTTTCAGTGCTTCGGTAAATGTCTGACTCAGAGTTGCATTAACAAGTCCTGCATGATTCGAAAAATAATCTACCGAAAAACTCTTCACATTTGGACTAATAGATGTTCCTGTAAATGAATAGGATACCTTACATTCCTGAAAAGATAAAGGTAACACTATAAATACAAATAAATATATAAAATATTTTTTAATTGATACCATATTCTTTAATTTTTCGGTAAAGAGTTCTTTCTGAAATACCCAGTTCCTCTGCTGCATATTTTCTTTTTCCCTTGTGTTTTTCCAAAGCCTTCTTTATAAACTCAACTTCTTTCTCCTGAAGAGAAAGAGATTCTTCTATATACTCTTCAGTATCCTCAATATTAGACTGTTTCTCAGGCGTAAAAGTATCATGACTAACACGACGTAATGATTCCGGAGTGACAGGATCTGCAACTTTCTTGTGATACAATGTATTAAAAATCTGTGTATCAAGTTTAACATCAGAAGGATGATTCCCATTTTCCATAAGATCAAATACCAGTTTTTTTAAATCAGTAATATCTTTTTTCATATCAAAAAGAACCTGATATAAAATTTCTCTCTCATTAGAAAACTCTTTTTCATTTTTTGTTTTATATAACGCAGGTAAATGGGTAGTATCGTCCGCAGGTAAGTATCGTCTCATAACTTCTGCGGTGATAACCCTTTCCTGTTCAATAACGGATATCTGCTCTGTAATATTTTTCAGCTGTCGTACATTCCCAGGCCATCTGTATTCCTCCAAGATTTTCTGAGCTTCTGCATTAAGACGTATAGGCGGCATCCTGTATCGTTCGGCAAAATCTGAAGAAAATTTTCTAAATAATAAATAAATATCTTCCTTTTTCCTTCTAAGCGACATAATAGAAATAGGAACTGTATTCAAACGATAATATAAATCTTCACGAAAATCCCCTTGTTCTATGGCACGGGGAATATCAAGATTGGTAGCAGCCACAACCCGAACATCAGTTTTAAGGACCTTCGAGGAACCAACCTTCATAAACTCACCGGCTTCAAGCACACGTAATAAACGAACCTGCGTAGAGAGAGGAAGTTCTCCTATTTCATCAAGAAAAATAGTTCCTCCGTCAGCTTCTTCAAAATATCCCTTTCTATCAGCCAATGCGCCTGTAAATGCGCCTTTTTCATGTCCAAATAATTCAGAATCAATTGTTCCCTCAGGTATAGCTCCACAGTTAACAGCTATATATTTACCATGCTTACGAGCCGAAAAATGATGAATAATCTGCGGAAAAATTTCTTTCCCGGTTCCACTTTCTCCTGTAATCAAAACGGAAAGATCGGTAGGAGCAACCTGAACTGCTACTTCTATTGCTCTGTTAAGTCCTTCCGCATTGCCGATAATTCCGAAACGTTGTTTTATTTGTTGGATATTCATACTTTATATTCTCTATTTAAACCGACAAGATCACAATTTTAATCATAATCCGGCTTTAAGAAAAATCTTAAAGACAAAAAAACATTTCTAAAAACTCTTTATTCATATTTGAAAGACACAAAATTATACAAAACCTAAAATCCACAAGAAATCATCTATTTATAAAATATTAAAAATAAAACAAATAGAAAAACATTATGCAATGTTAATCTAAATAATTATATTTTAATTATTTACAACAACAAATACAATAATAGAATATAACATAAAAACAAATAGATTTAAAACACAAAAATTGAATAACAATGATTAATAATCATTAAAAACAAAGTCTATACTATATTCGCAAAGATAACAAAAAAGAATTTTCTGTTTATTACCTTTGTCTTTGAATAATTCAGGTGAAAAAATCAAATTTAATATTTGTTTTCTCCTTTTAATAATTTTAAATATGCGTTTTATAGTTATAATTCCGGCCCGTTATCAATCCACAAGATTTCCTGGTAAACCATTAGCATTACTTGGAGACAAACCTATCATACAACACGTATACGATAATGCTAAATTATCCACAGAGCATGTATGGGTAGCAACTGATGATGAACGAATTGCCACATCTGTTAAAAATTTTGGAGGAAAGTATATACTAACGCGAAAAGACCACAATAGCGGAACAGACAGATGTGCTGAAGCAGCCTCAAAAATTTACAGAGAATATCCTTTTGACGTTGTAATAAATATACAGGGAGACGAACCTTTCATACAAGCAAAGCAGATTGAATCACTAAAAAGTTGTTTTTCGGATCCCAAAACGGAAATAGCAACTCTAATAAAAAAAGCCGGGGAAACAGATTTATTCAATCCAAACAGACCCAAAGTAGTAATAGACAAAAATGAAAATGCCTTATTTTTCAGTCGCGCTACTATCCCTTATATACGTGGAGAAAAAGAAGAAAACTGGCTTAAAAAGAATACTTTTTACTGTCATCTGGGCATGTATGCCTATCGTTACAACATTCTGCAAAAACTAACCAAACTGTCTCCTTCTTTACTTGAAAAGGCAGAATCACTCGAACAGCTTCGTTGGCTGGAAAACGGATTCCATATAAAAACAGCACAAACAAATTTTGAGAGTATTGGTATAGATACACCTAATGATCTTGAAAACGCAAAAAAGATTATGAAACTTAAATCATGAA
>Ga0265294_10010419_pt1 | contig 10571 bp, 7 predicted proteins | sample MunlanPumphouse3_FD_192504 | JGI IMG/M metagenome (GOLD analysis project Ga0265294, IMG submission 192504) | Groundwater microbial communities from a municipal landfill in Southern Ontario, Canada - Pumphouse #3 | ecosystem: Environmental > Aquatic > Deep subsurface > Groundwater | place...
AAATAAAGCGACCCCAGCCGGATTCTCAATGAGACTTAGGGTTTTGGTGTTGTTAACAGCAACACAAAAAACCTTTAGTCGAATTAGTCCCGTCGCGCTGGCAAGACGGGATGAACCGTTCGCTTTATCTGTCAAATATTGCCCTCAAAAATAAAGCGACCCCAGCCGGATTTGAACCGGCGTCGTCGCCGTGAAAGGGCGATGTCCTAGACCAGGCTAGACGATGGGGTCATTTATCTGGTAGAGCAAAGTTTCTTTATCCCGAAATTTGTTTAAAAATAAAGCAAATTTTAGATTCCGCTTCGCACTTGGCATCTTTATAAAAGCGCAGTGTTGTGTCCCGCGAAGCTACATTTTATGTTTTAATTTTTTTTTGTCAATAATCTTTATTCTGTTATTATCTGCGCAACGGATGAGAGTTTATCTCCCGAGCCAAGATTCATAGCTTTAACTCCCTGTGTAGCTCTGCCTGAAACACGTATAGCTTTGGCCTGTATTCTTATTAATATGCCTTTTTGAGTTATACAAACTACTTCATCTGTTTCGCTAACCAACAAAAGCCCTTTAACCTCACCTTTTTTAGATGATAACTTAATATTTATTATACCTTTTCCGCTTCGAGATTGAAGTCTATAATCTTCTACTTTTGTTCTTTTGGCAAAGCCGTTTTCTGTTGCAGTTAATAATGTCACATTATCATTTTTAAGCTCATTATTCAGCAATACCATGCCCAAGATATTATCTTCTTTTGACAATTTTATCCCACGAACTCCCTGCGACTGCCTTCCCGTAGGGCGAACATCTGACATTTTAAAACGTATCGCTAATCCTTTTCGTGTAGCCAAAATAGTTTCGTCATTATCCGTACAAATTCTTGCGCCGATAAGATGATCGTCCTTATCGAGAGTTATTGCTGTTATGCCTGTTTTTCTTATGTTCGAGAATAAATTTAAAGTTGTTCTTTTAACCATGCCTTGCTGTGTTGTCATAAAAATAAAAGAATTTTCAGAAAATTCTTTCACAGGTAAGACCGCTGTTATTTTTACGGTATTTGCCAAACTTAAAACATTAACTATCGCACGGCCTTTAGAGGTTCTGGAGCCTTGCGGAACTTCATATGTTTTTAATGGATATGCTTTACCTTCATTGGTGAAAATTAATAGAATGTCCTTACTGGACGCGACAAAGAGATGTTCAACAAAATCACTATCAGCCGTAACCATTGCTGTAACTCCACGACCGCCCCGTTTTTGCTGTTTATAACTGCTTAACGGAATACTCTTTATATAACCTGCTTTACTAATTGTTATAACAACTTCTTCTTCTATGATTAAGTCTTCTATCTCGATCTCTTCTTTTTCGGCAACTATATCTGTTCGGCGTTTATCATTAAATTTCTCTTTCAATTCCGCTAATTCTTCCTTAATCAGTTCTTCTTGTTTCTTTTCAGAAGATAAAATCAAATTGAAATATTCTATTTTCTTTAAAAGCTCCAAATATTCATTTTCTATTTTGTCCCTTTCAAGAGCACACAATCGTTGCAATTGCATTTCCAAAATCGCCTGTGCTTGTATTTCTGATAGTTTAAATTCTTTTATAAGTTTTTCTTTTGCTTCCTGAGGATTTTTTGATTTTCGTATAATCTCGATAACACGATCTAAAAATTTTAAAGCTATTTTTAACCCTTCAAGGATATGCGCTCTTTGTTCGGCTTTATCTAACTCAAATTTTGTTCGTTTTACTATAATTTCTTTTCTAAAAATAATATGATGCCATAACATCTCTTTTAGATTCAAAACCTGCGGCCGTCTATTAACTAAACACAGAAAAATAGCGCCAAAGGTTGTTTCCATACTTGTATGTTTAAACAATCTGTTAAGAACTATTTCCGGCTGACTATCTCGTTTAAGCTCTAACACTATTCTTATTCCGCCTTTATCTGATTCATCACGTAAGTCAGAAATTCCTTCTATTTTTTTAGCATTTATAAGATTTGCTATTTGTTCAATTAATGTTGTTTTATTAAGTTGATAGGGTATTTCTGTAATAATAATTTGTGCTTTATTTTTTTCATATTCAATAGCGGCCTTGGCACGAACGGTTAACTTGCCTTTACCTGTTTTATACATATTATAAATCTCGCCGCGTCCGCAAATTATACCGCCCGTAGGAAAATCCGGCCCTTTAATAAATTTATGTAGCTCTTTTATTTCAGCTTTTGGATTATCGATTAAATAAATAACGGCATTGCAAACTTCAGATAAATTGTGAGGCGGAATATTCGTCGCCATACCAACAGCGATACCGCTTGCACCATTTAACAGCATGTTCGGTAACACTGCCGGTAAAATTTCCGGTTCTTTTAACGAATTATCAAAATTTGGGAAAAAAGTAACTGTTTCTTTCTCTATATCCTGTAAAAAATAATTAGATATCCGCTCCATCTTAGCCTCTGAATAACGCATAGCTGCCGGCGGATCTCCATCTATTGATCCAAAATTTCCCTGTCCATTAATCAACGGGTATCTTAAAGAAAAATCTTGAGCCATACGAACAAGAGCCCCATAAACTGATGAATCACCGTGTGGATGATATTTACCCATACATTCACCAACGATACGCGCACATTTTTTATGCGGCGTGTTATATTTTAAATGCAGCTCATGCATGGAAAAAAGTATTCTTCTTTGAACAGGCTTTAAGCCATCGCGTATATCCGGCAAGGCGCGCCCTACGATAACGCTCATAGCATATGAAAGATATGAGTCTTTCATCTCTTCTTCTAAATATCTGGTAACTATTTTTTCATTAGTATTTAATTCGTTCATTTTGTCCTCTTCTATACATCTAAATTTTTAACTTCATGGGCGTATTTTTGAATAAATTCTTTTCTTGGCTCAGGCTGTCCACCCATCAAAACAGTAAATATTCTATCGGCTTCTACCGTATCTTCAAGTTTTACTTGTAATAATGTTCTTCTTTGAGGGTCCATCGTGCTTTCCCATAATTGTTCAGGGTTCATTTCTCCTAACCCTTTATATCTTTGTATATTCATCCCTTTTGTCGCTATTTTTTTTATTTGATCCAAAAGAAATTTACAATCAAAACATTCTATTTTTTCATCTTTTTCTTCCGTATAAATTTCAGCTATGGGTTTTTCTGAAAGTAACCAATTTTTTAATGAAATATTGTGTTTTTCAAGTTGTTCATTAATTTTTTTAATCTCATGTGTTTCATATATCTCAACATAATCTAAATCATCTATTTCACCATATTTAGCAAGCTCTTCTTCTTCCATAAGAAAGATCGGCTCTTGGTTTATATTTAATCGATAACTCGGAAATTTGTCTTTCTTTAAATCTATACTTTCAATATATTTATTAAAATTTATTCCTTTTTTTTCAAAAGATATTTCTAGCTGTTCTAAAAGAATGAAACAATCCATTATTTTTTCTAACTCTTTACTGGTTAATATTTTCTTTTGTTTTGTTTTAATCTCAACCTTTGCCGCTTTAGCCCCTAAAGAAAGTATCATTTCGTTCATTTCTTTGTCTGTCGGTATATAATCTTCCCATTTACCTTTTTTTACCCGATATAATGGCGGTTGCGCAATATATACATGCCCCGTTTCTACTAAAGGCAACATATGTCTATAAAACAATGTCAAAATCAGCGTTCTGATATGCGACCCATCAACATCAGCATCGGCCATAATAATAATTTTATTATACCTTAGTTTTTCAACATCACAGTCAGCACCTACGCCTGTGCCAAGCGCAGAAATCATAACTCTTATTTCTTCGCTGTTTAAAATTCTATCGAGTCTTGCTTTTTCAACATTTAAAATTTTACCTTTCATTGGTAAAATTGCCTGAAAAGTTCTATCTCTGGCTTGTTTTGCCGAACCTCCAGCAGACTCCCCCTCTACAAGATATACCTCGCTAAAATCAGGATTTTTCTCTGAACAATCAGCTAGTTTCCCCGGTAAATTAATACTATCAAGAGCCCCTTTTCGCCTTGTTAATTCTCGAGCTTTCCGCGCTGCGTCTTTTGCTCGTGCAGCTAATATAGCTTTCTGAATTACTTTATTTGCCACGGCAGGATTTTCTTCAAAAAAAGTAGACAAAGCCTCAAATGCTATAGAATTAACTAATCCATCTACTTCGGAGTTTCCTAATTTTGTTTTGGTTTGCCCTTCAAACTGAGGATTAGGCACCTTTACGCTAATAACCGCAAACAACCCTTCTCGTGTATCGTCTCCTGAAATATTATTCATATTTTTCAATAAATTCTTTCCTTTAGCATATTGATTTAAAGCTCTCGTTAAGGCTGTCTTAAACCCGCTTAAATGAGTTCCTCCTTCATGTGTATTTATATTGTTTGCGAAAGAATAAATATTATCAGTATACCCATCATTATATTGCAAGGCCCCTTCAACTATTATTCCATCGCGTTCTTTTTGGAAATATATAACTTTTTTATGTAATACCTCTTTATTATCATTTAAAAACTCAACGAACGAAACAAGCCCTCCTTTGAATTTAAATGATACTTCTTTATTGTCTCTTTCATCTTTTAAAATTATTTCAACATTTTTATTTAAAAAAGCTAATTCGCGAAGACGCTTTGTCAGTATTTCAAAAGAAAAAACCGTATCGGGAAAAATTGTCGTATCGGGTTTAAAGGATATTTTTGTTCCTTCTTTTTTTGTTTTCCCTATGGTTTTCATTTGTGTTTTTGTCAACCCTCTTTCAAAAGATTGATGGTATATCTGTCCATTTCTTTTCACCTCGGCTTCAAGCCATTCACTTAATGCATTAACACAGCTAACCCCTACTCCATGAAGGCCTCCGCTTACTTTATATGCTTGATGATCAAATTTCCCACCGGCATGAAGCGTTGTTAAAACAACTTCCAATGCAGGTTTTTTTAATTTTTTGTGCATATCGACAGGAATTCCGCGACCATTATCCTCAACCGACAAACTATTATCTGTATGAATAGTTACATCGATTTTATCGCAAAACCCTCCCGTTGCTTCATCTATAGAATTATCCACAACCTCATAAACAAGATGATGTAATCCTCTTGCTGTTGTGTCACCAATATACATTGACGGCCGCTTGCGAACAGCTTCTATTCCCTCTAAAACTTGTATAGTGGTAGCATCATAGTTTTCTTTTTTTTCTGGCATATCTCACCTTTTGCTTTTTATAATAACCGCTTCTATTCCTTCGGGTTTTAATATTTTTTTTAGTACATTTCTTCTTATATGAATCTCATATAACGGCAAAGCTGTTTTACAAAAAAGGATTACTTTTTTTTCTTTTATCTCTTCAACAGTTATATACTCTTTTAATTTTTCCGGTATAGATTTGTTTATTAACGTTGTTATTTTTTTTAATCTTTCGGTATTTTGTATATTTTCCGCTAAAAATGTATTAAGTATTTTTTTTATATGTTCGGGCTCTTTCATATTTTCATAGGCAAAACAAGATAAATATAACTGTCTTTCTTTAAAACAGCAGGCTTATCAGCACCGTAAAACATAATCTTTACGCTTTCTTCTTCGATATTCTTCATTACGTCTATCAGAAAAACTGGATTAAATCCTATTGTTATCCCGTTTCCTTGATATTCGCATTTTATTGTTTCTTTGATATCACCCATTTGCGGCGTGCTTTTAGAAACTATCACCTTATCTTTTTTAATGTCTAATTTCACTCCCTGATATTCAGGGGTAGTTAAAAGCGCGGCTCTTTTTAAAGAGCCCATAAAATCAGCCCGATTAATAGAAAGTGTTTCGTTGCTTTCTGTTGGTATGTATTGAAGATAATCTGGAAACTCACCTTCTATCGGACGCGTGAAAAATTGAGTATCTTCTATACAAAAACAAATTTTATTATCTATTATTGATAAAAAAAAGTCTCCGGAATATTCTTTTATTAATTTATATACTTCAATAACACCTTTTACCGGGATGATTGTTGATATTTTTTCGTTTAGCGGTGATTGTTTTTCCGGCAATTCTCTTTTGATATATGCTAGCCTTTTACCGTCCGTTGACACCATTGTTATATTATTTTTTTCGATCTCGAATAAAACACCGTTTAAAACATAATTAACGTCATCTGTCCCTACGCAAAACGCGGTCATTCGTATCATTTCTTCAAAATCCTCAGGTTTTATTGAAATCAGCACGGCGCTTTTAAGTTTATCTGTTTTAGGGAAATCTTCCAGCGAAAGAGTTGTAATCTTAAACTCAACATTTTCACAGGATATAGAAAGGTTGTTTTTTATTTTAGTTATTGTTATTTCTTCATTTGGAAGCTCTTTAATAATAGAGAAAAAATTCTTCATGGGAACTACAACATCCCCCTCTTCGCTAATGTCTGCGCTTCGTTTATTTATGATTGTTGTATCAAGATCTGTTGTGATGAAAGTCAGTTCTTTTTTAGCAGAAATTAAAACACTATTAAGGATTGGGAAATTTTGTTTCGTTAGTGTCGGCCCAATAATCTTATTTAATGTTTTTAACAGGTCTGTTTTTAATATTTTAAACTTCATAATTAGTATTAGTAGTAATAGGTCCTGTGCATATTGTTAAAACTAGACCATTCTACCAAAAAAATAAAAAAAATCTAGTCGTTTAAGGTTGTGCATAAAGCTTCAACTACCTCTTTATATCCTGTACAATCATGTCAATAGATTCTGCAATGTCTTTATCTGTTTCAGTAAGGTTTTTTATTTTTTTATATCCGTGCAAAATCGTAGTGTGATGTTTTGCATTAAAAAAAGAGCCTATTTCAGGTAAAGACATATCGGTCATCTCTCTGATTATATACATTGCTATTTGTTTAGGTAAAACAATATTTTTATGTCTTTTTGCTTTTTTTAAATCTTCTTTTTGCACGGAATAGTATTCCGCAACTTTTGTAAGAATAAGATCCGGCGTTATTTTAGAGGCCAACTCTTTAACCATATCTTTTAATATACTTTTAGTCATATCAAGAGATATCTCTTTTTTTTCTATAGCAGAAAAAGCTATAATTCTAACTAAAGCACCTTCTAATTCTCTAATATTCGAAGATATATTCTCAGCTATATAAAACAAGACGTTTTCAGGGATTGTAATGGTTTCTTTTTCAAGTTTCTTTTTTAAAATAGCTACACGCGTTTCAAAATCAGGTGGTTGGATATCGACAACTAAGCCCCATCCAAAACGCGTTCTCAACCTGTCTTCTAATTTTGGTATTTCCTTAGGCGGCCTATCTGAGGAGATTACAATTTGTTTGTGATAGTCGTATAAAACATTAAAAGTATGAAAAAACTCTTCTTGTACAGATTCTTTTCCCGAAATAAATTGAATATCATCTATAAGTAAAATGTCTACATTTCTGTATTTTTCTCTGAAAGAAGTTGTGCTACGGTGCTGGATGGAATAGATTAAATCGTTTGTAAACTTTTCAGAAGAAAGATATTTAACTTTCACTTTCCCTTTTTTATTATTTGCTATAAAAGCATTTGCTATAGATTGCATTAAGTGTGTTTTTCCTAATCCGGAACGCCCATATATAAATAACGGATTATATAGTTTTCCCGGCTTTTCGGAAACAGCCACAGACGCGGCATGAGCCATCCGGTTTGATGCACCAACAATGAACGTATCAAAAGAAAACCGAGAGTTTAAACGAATGGATGAAATGTCATCATTATTTGGAATATATTCATCATCATGAATATATGATGATGATGGAAGAGGTTTTTTTAATAAATTTGAATTAACAGAAAGATTTATAGTAATTTCTTTTTTTATTATGGCAGATAATGTTTTTTGTATATTCTTGAGATAATGGTTTTCGACCCATGATTTAAAAAAAGCGTCAGGCGCTTCAAGCTGCAAAATATCGTTCGAGAGCTCTTTAAAATTTAAAGGGAGCAACCAGGTTTCGTAAGATGTCTCCCCTACAATATCACGAAGTTTTTTTAGACAATCTTGCCACAACGGTTCATTTTTCATAAAAGGCCTTGATTTTCAAGAGTAATTCACAGAATTCACAAGTTATTCACACCCCAAAGGAGATCAAATATTCACTTTTTTTAAAAATTATATAAAAAAATGGAATTGAGTTGATTATACTCCAAAAATATACCAATGCAATATTTTTATAGTTGACACTTATACTATCTATGCTACAATTTTGTGCTATGAAAAAAGGATTAAAAACACCTACTAAAGTAAAAGGCAAACGGAAACACGGATTTAGAGTAAGACAAGCTTCCTCTGAAGGAAAAGCCATAATAAGCAGACGGCGTAAAAAAGGACGTACGAAGCTTAGTGCATGAAAAATATAGGCTTTTTTCTTCTTTATATATATAGAAATTTATCTTATATATTGCCAAAAGGAAGTTGTAAATTTTACCCTACTTGCTCTGAATATGCCGAACAGGCGTTAAAAAAATATAAAACAATTAAAGCATATAAGCTTATTGTTTTGCGTCTTTTAAAATGTAACCCCTTTAATAAAGGTGGATACGACCCTTTGATTTAATATGAACACAGATAATCGTCTATTATTGGCTGTTTTTCTTTCACTTTTATTGTTTTTTGGATATACTGCTTTTTTTAAACCAAAATCTTCTACTTTGTTGGAAAATTCTTCCGAAAAAGTCTTTTCACAGAAACAGGAACTTGACCAAATTGCCGAAATTTCAGAAACGACCGATGTTTTGAAACAAAAAGAAACAGAAAAATTTGTTGTAACATATTCTGAGACAAGAGGATATATAAAAAATATAGAGCTTTTGTCTCCAAAAGATACTCTCAATTTTGAAAATATCGGTCTTTTTCCCAATATTGATATTGTATCAGGAGATTTGTCAAGACAGTATACAGCAGAAGATAAAACAAATCGTTTGGTATTTACTGATCTTGAAGCGGGAATAACAAAGACCTTTATTTTTGACGGATATCTTATAACACTTGAAACAGAAACAAAGATTGCCTCTCCTCTTCTTCTTTTTTCTGTAAAAAAAGACAAAGATGTCTTAAGCCAGCGTTATCAGGAAATCTTTTCTTTTGACGGAACCGGATTCAAAAAAATACCTTTACGCAAGACACAGGAAAGAGTTTTTTCAAAAAATCAATTCTCCGGCGCCCGAGACAGATACTATTGCGCTTCTTTGTTAAAGGGTGATTATGATATAAAAGTTAACATTCAAAAAAATGGTGATGAAGCACTTCTTTACTTATTAAATCCATCGAAAAAAATAACACTGTATGTCGGTCCACAAATACAAAAAAACTTACAACCTCTTGGTCTACAAAAGATTATAAACTATGGCGTTTTCCATTTCATTGCAATAATCATTTTAAAAATGCTTAATTTTATATTTTTTATTACAAAAAGTTGGGGTTTTAGTTTAATAACATTGGCTGTTATTATTTATTTTATTCTTTTTCCTTTTACGGCTAAAAGTACAAAAGCAATGAACGCTATGAAGAAAATTCAGCCGGAAATGGAAAAATTAAAAGAAAAATATAAAAATGATCCTCAACAGATGAACGCAGCAATTATGAAACTTTATAAAGAAAATAAAGTTAACCCATTAGGCGGGTGCTTACCTTTGTTTTTTCAAATTCCGGTTTTTATTGCATTATATCAAATTTTACCTAAATTTGTTGAACTTAAAGGAAGTTCTTTTTTATGGATAAAAGATCTGTCATTGCCGGATAATTTATTTACTCTTCCCTTCTCGCTACCTGTAATTGGAAACAGTATAAACATATTACCTATTATAATTATGGTAATAAGCATTATTCAGCAGAAGGTAATGACTTCAGTTGCAACAGACTCTTCTGCTAAGCAACAAAAGGCAATAGGATTATTCTTTGCAGTATTTATAGGGGTTATTTTTTATAGCTTTCCTTCTTGTTTAGTATTATATTGGTTAATACAAAATCTTTTGACCCTTCTTTATCAAATAAAAACGTCATCTAAAAAATAAAGATATTTTCACGTGAAAATATCGAAAGTATCTATTTATTATTTAGAAGTATAGGTAAGGTATTGAAGCGTAAGAGCTTAATTAGATTACTTTAATGATATTCCGTGTTTTCACGTGAAAACACGGAATATAAGAACTTGACCGTAGTAATAACTTGTATTAAAATATGTCAAATCATTGGTGGGGGCTATTTTCACGTGAAAATATAAAAAGGATATATTTTGGGAAAGATAATAGGCGTTTGTAATCAAAAAGGTGGAACAGCAAAAACAACTTCGGCTATCAATATAAGTTCGTTTTTAGGGTTACTTGGCCGAAAAACCCTTATCATTGATATGGATCCTCAAGCGAATGCTACATCAGGACTTGGTTTTAATAATGAAAATCAAGCATCGGTATATGATCTTTTAATGGGACGCAAAGCCCTTAAAGAATGCCTTTTCCAGACAAAGTGGGAAAACCTTCATATAATTCCCGGAGATATTGCTCTTACAGGCGGAGAAATAGAGTTGGTAGAAAAAGAAAATAGAGAAACACAATTAAAAAATGTATTAGCGGAAATA
>Ga0265294_10010420_pt1 | contig 10571 bp, 11 predicted proteins | sample MunlanPumphouse3_FD_192504 | JGI IMG/M metagenome (GOLD analysis project Ga0265294, IMG submission 192504) | Groundwater microbial communities from a municipal landfill in Southern Ontario, Canada - Pumphouse #3 | ecosystem: Environmental > Aquatic > Deep subsurface > Groundwater | place...
CTTCTTTATTAATACGATTACCTAATTCAATAGCAGACACAATAACACATGCTTTAGATACACCTATTCCTTTTATTTTTAATAAATCATTATAATTTAATTCTTTAAGTTTATGAATATTATCTACTCCTGCGAGTATTTTCGAAGCAATACTTTTAGATGACTCAAATTTACTACCTGTTTTAAGTAATATTGCAATTAATTCTTCATTACTTAAATTTTCTACACCAAAATTAATAAGCCTTTCCATTGGTCTATCATTGATCGGTAAGTCTTTAATCTTTATATGCATCCAAAATCAACTCCTCGTACTTTCCTAAAGTTTGACTACAAATAGCTTTTATTACATCATTATCGGTAGTAGTTAATAATAAGTTATCGTATTGTGACAATACCTCTAAGAACTTTTTGTCATTAACATATATTTCCTTACTAAGAGTATCATATCCTAAATCCTTAAAATATCCTTGTAACTTTTGAACATTATCAATATTTTTAGTAATACCAATATATACATAATACATACCATTTTGAACGCTATAAATATAAAAACCTAAATCCATTGTATTTTTCTTAACACTATCTTCCGAAGAATATATTCCTTGTTGAATTAAATAAACCTTTTCTCCTCTACTAAAGATAGTTAGTAAATCTTCTTTCTTTTCATATTGATTCATAAGAAATTGTGACATTAAAAAACCAACTATTACTGCACATATAATAATCGTTAAATATTTTCTCATATTATCACCTATTATATTATCCAATAATAATTAGTATTTATTTGTCGAAATATATTAAAATATATTTTTTATTTTAGAAATTATTTCATCTATGTTGATATCGATAGATTCTTCTTCTTTTCTAAGTTTAAATTCAACAGTATTATTTTTAACTTTATCACCAACAACAATTCTAATAGGTAATCCTATTAAATCCATATCGTTAAATTTAACACCCGCTCTGACATCACGGTTATCTAATAGAGTATCGATATTTAAATTACTTAATTCGCTATATAAATAATCCGCAACCTTAACTTGATTTTCATTATTTGAATCGATTAGTACAATACCAACTTTAAATGGCGCAACATTAAAGGGCCAAATAATGCCTTTATCATCACTTTGTTGTTCTACAATTGATGCCATAATACGTCCAGGACCAATACCGTAGCACCCCATTACAACAGGGTTTAACTTATTGTTTCGGTCAAGATATTCAAGCCCTAAACTAACTGAATATTTAGTTCCTAATTTAAAAGTATTACCTATTTCAATTCCTTTTTTAAAGTATAGAGGTTGCCCACACTTTGGACACTTATCCCCCTCTTTAACATTGACAATGTCACCTTTAAAATGGTATTCAAAGTCACTCATATTGACATTTTTATAGTGATAATCACTTCTGTTAGCTCCCACTATAAAATTGGTCATATTTTCAATATTATTATCTATAATAATCGGAATATTGATGTCAATTGGTCCAGCAAAGCCTACTTTCGCATTTGTTATTCTTTCAACATCTTCAAAATCCGCTAAAGAGACTTCACTAGTTTTTAATAATTTACCTATTTTAACTTCATTTACTTCACGATCTCCAGGTACTAAAACAGCATAAAATTTGTCATCACATTTGTAAATCATTGTTTTAACAAACTTACTTGTAGAAAGTCCTAAATAAGAAGCCACTTCTTCAATTGTCCCAGCATTAGGTGTTTCCACTAATTCTTTACTTAATAGTGTTTCTTCTTGAACATCATTACTAGAAATACAAGCACTTACTTCTAAATTAGAAGCATAATCACATTTATGACATAAGACTAAAGTATCTTCACCTATTTCAGATACTGCTTGGAATTCTTCACTTAAGCTTCCTCCCATTGTTCCTGTATCCGCTGTGACAATTTTATAATCAATTCCCATACGATCGAAAATTTTCTTATAGGCATCAAACATTTTTTGATAAGCAATATCTAATCCTGCATCATCTATATCAAATGAATAAGCATCTTTCATCGCAAATTCTCTAACTCTAATTAATCCAAAACGCGGGCGGGGTTCGTCTCTATATTTAGTTCCAATTTGATATAAGTTAAATGGCATGTCTTTGTATGATTTAATTTTCATTGAAGCTGCGATAGTGAATAATTCTTCATGTGTTGGTCCTAAAACATAATCTCGTTTATAACGATCTTTTAGGCTAAACATACTATCACCAAAGTTGGCTCTTCTTCCACTATTGATATAAACTTCTTCTGGAATCATACATGGCATTAAAAGTTCACATGCACCAGCATTGTTCATTTCTTCACGAATAATATTTTCGATGTTTTTTAGAACTTTAAATCCTAGTGGCATGTACATATATATACCATTACCGACCTTCTTAACCATTCCACTCCTAACTAATAAATTTCCACTTGTTGATTCTTCATCTTTGATGTCTTCTCTAATTGTATAAAAAAAACTGTCTTTTAATTTCATTCTCCCACTCCCGTTCCAGTTTTTCAAATTACCTAAGCAATTTACAATATTATATCATATTTTTAAATAAAAATATCTTACTAGGAAATCTTTTGTATATTTTCCTATATTTTTATCATCATAATTATGAAAGGATGATAATATGAATAATGTACCAAATATGATTTCAACAAAAGACTTATCTTATATTTGTGATATGTTTGAATGGATGGCTACTGAAGCCAAAAAGGCTAACCACTTTAGCAATGAAGTACAAGACGAAACGATTAAACAGAAATTACAAGCAGTCGCAACTATGCACACTAATCACTGTCAAAAATTATTAAGTATTTTACAAGGAGGTCAAGAATAATGCCACAAGATAATAATACTGTTCAAAACCCTAAGACAGAAATTCATCAAACGTCAGAAATGAATGACAGAGACTTTCTTAATGATGTGTTAGAATCCGAAAAGAACTTATCTAATAACTTAGCTATTGCTCTTAATGAAGCTAGTAATGATGTCTTTTTTCAGGATATATTAGATATGTTTATAGAAAGCAAAAAAATGACACGTCAGTTATATAATTTGATGTTTCAAAATGGTTGGTACACCTTAGAAAAAGCTGAGCAACAAAAAATAAGTCAAAAAAGTACTGAACTTTCTCCACGCTTAAATGAATTACAACAATAAGAATGACTATTCATTCTTTTTTTATGGCAACTTCTTAATTATTATTAAATATAATATTAATGTAATTTGACAATAAAATAACCTAATGATATTATACATATGTCGTAAGGCAGAAAGGAAAATCAAAATTAATTATGAAGTTTAATAAAATTAACTACAAAAAATTATTATCAGCATCATTAATAGCATTTCAAGTAACTACTTTATCCGGATGTATTTCTACTCCTTTAGAAGAAGTAAAAGCTATTGAAATCAATATTGATGAAACTAAGAAAGATAATGATGACATAGTTATAGTAAATGAAGTAGAAAAAAGTAATTTGGAAATAATTTATGAAGAAACTATCTTAGTACCTTTACAATCATCAGAAGTAACTACTGAACAAAGTTCAAATGATTTCTTAGCATTACTAGATAGTATACCTACAATTGAAAACTTAAACGAATATTATATGGAAAATTTTGCTGAACTTAACAACATTCTTGATGAAAATGCTTATCAAATGCAACTTAGTTATGCAGCTTCTGCTTATAAAAAACTTAAAAATAGTAACATCGATAGTAAAATTATATTACAAGAGTTAAATAATCTAATTGTCGAACAACAGTTACCTAGAGGTATGGACGATGAAGAATGGCAAGATAACTTTGGTAATATTATAACTACATTAGATCCAGAACAAAGTTTATTTGATACATATTTTACTTTAGCATACATGATTCATGATCATATATGTGAAGAAGAACATACACTAAATGAATTTGGAGGAACTAATTGTAAAACATTAGTTAAAGAATTTAAAGATAAATATTTTATTACAAACGAAAAGATCAATAGTTATTGATCTTTTTTTTAAAATCCACTTCTTTTAAATAACTTTTCTAATTCATAGTTAGTATAGCTTATAATAGTAGGTCTTCCGTGTGGACAGTTAAAGGGATTATTACATTTTTTTAAATCATTAATCAAGTTTTCCATTTCCGGAATTGTAATATTTTCATTAGCTTTTATACTCATTTTACAACTTAACATTATTGCAATCTTTTCATTAAACTTTTCAATTGTAAAATCTTTTTCACGATTAATAATTACTTCAATTACTTTTCTTATTGCTTCTTCTTCCTTACCATTTGGTAACCATGTTGGATGTGCTTTGACAATAATCGAATTAATACCAAACTCTTCTATTTCAAAACTCATGTTTCTTAAAATATCAAAGTTTTCTTTTAATATAATAAACTCATTATTTGATAATTCAATTGTTATTGGAAACAGTAAACTAATACTATCATTAGTTGGACTACCTAACCTGTTTATATATATTTCATAGTTAATTCTTTCTTTCGCAGCATGCTGATCAATTATATACATTCCTTGGTCATTTTGACATATAATATATGTTCCATGAACTAATCCTACTGGATATAATTCTGGTAAGCGTTCGCCTTTTTCTTCAATTTCTTCAGTGAAATCTTGATTTATTTCTAGTTTAGGTTCTGGGATTACAATATCTAGTTGTTCAGCTAATTTTTCATTAGATAAATCATCTTTTTCAAAAACACTATTAAAATCTAATGTTATTTCTTGATAGTTTTTTGATTCAGTTTTGTCTTTTGCTTCTACTTTAGGAATTAGATTTTTATGATCTAAAACATTTCTAATCATATTACTTACTAATATACCTAGTTCTTCCATCTTACCAAATTTGATATCCATTTTAGTAGGATGAATATTAACATCAATTAAACTCGGATCTACTTCAATATTTAAAACAACAATAGGATATCTAGTATCTGGTTTATAACCATGATAAGCATCATTGATTATTCTATTTAGTTCCATATTTCTTACTACTCTACCATTAACAATAGTAATCATACCATTACGATTAGATCTATTTACTTCTGGCATACTAATATAACCAGTAATATCATAATCATAATCACTATCTTTTACTTCTAACATCTTTTTAGTTACATCTAAACCAAAGATACTTTTAATTGTTTTTAATAAGTTACCACTACCATCAGTTTCTAATAAAGTACTATCATTATTAGTAAGAGTAAATTTAATATTAGGATGAGATAAAGCTATCTTATTAACATAATCAGTAATACTCGCTAGTTCTGTATATAAACTCTTCATATGTTTTAATCTAGCCGGAGTATTATAAAATAAATCATTTACAACCATAATTGTCCCAACACGTGAGTCACCCTTTTGATTGCTTATTAATTTACCACCCTTATAATGAATAATATTACCTACTTGACCAGTAGAGGTTTTTAAAACAATATCACTTACACCCGCAATTGAAGGTAAAGCTTCACCTCTAAAGCCTAAAGTACTAATATGATATAAATCATCTTCCTCAATTATTTTGCTAGTAGCATGACGGAGAAACGCTAAATTAGCATCCTCTTCATTCATACCTTTACCATTATCTATAACTTTGATAGATTTTGTACCAGCCTCTATTAATTCTATTTTAATTTCAGTACTTCCAGCATCAATACTATTTTCTACTAATTCTTTAACAACTGATGCACATCTTTCAACAACTTCACCAGCTGCGATTTTATTTGCTAGTAATTCATCCATTACTTTTATTTCTGACATAATTATCACCATCTACATTATAACATTAAAAACACATTATAATAAATAATGTGTTAATATTTTTTTAAAAACTCAAACAAATTATAAGCAACATTCTTAAGTCAAACTTCAATTAACTCTTCGATACTTAATTCCTTTAATTTTGTTATCGTTTTATACTTCTTTAATAAATCGTTTTTTCTCTTTGGTCCTATACCTTCAATATTATCTAAAATACTTTCTAATGTACCTTTACTTCTTATTTGTTTATGATAATTAATAGTATAATTGTGAACCTCATCTTGGACTCTTTCTAAATAATAAAACAAATTACTTCTCTTCTCAATTGTTATTTCTTGAATGGGGTTGTACGCTAATAAACTACTAGTATTGTGTTTGTCATCTTTCTTTAATCCAATTACAGGTATATTAAGGTTTAAACTAGCAATAACTTCTCTTGCTATGTTAATTTGACCTACTCCACCATCAACTATAATTAAATCCGGTTTTACTAAATCATCTTTAAGTACTTTAAAGTATCTACGATAGATTACCTCTTTCATAGTACCATAATCATCATTTTTATCTATTGTAATCTTAAATTTTCGATAATCATTTTTACTAGGTTTACCATCTTTAAATACAACCATTCCTGATACATTAAAATTACCAAAAAGGTTTGAATTATCAAATATTTCAATACGATCTAATTTACTTAAATTTAGTAATTCCATCAATTCAGTATTAGCACCACTTGTTTTTTCTTCATCTTTTTTTATTAATTCTATTTTTTCTTCTAAGGATATTTTAGCATTATTATTAGCCATTTCAATTAATCTTAACTTATCACCTTTAAGTGGTTTTTTAATACTAATTCCTAGATATGATTCTAATAATTTTTCATCGACAATAGAAGGAACTAATATCTCTTTAGGTAATATCATATCCTTATCATAAAAAGTAGCAATATATCTAGTTAGTTCATTATCGATATCATCAATTACTGGCATAATTTTAGAATGCCTTTCAATTATTTTACCACTTCTTATAAAAAACACTTGAATACTCAAATAATCATTAGCAACATGATATCCAAAAATATCACGATTAATATTATCATTAACTTCAACTTTTTGTTTAACTAAAACAATATTTATATAATCTAATAAATCTTTTAATTCTTTAGCCTTTTCATAATGAAGATTATTACTTTCCTTTTCCATTTCACTTTTAATACGATCAGTTATTAAAGTATGATCTCCCTTTAAAAACCTAATGATTTCTTCTTCCATTTCTTTTGTTCTTTGTTCATCAATATCATATACACAATATCCTAGACACTGATTGATATGGTAATAAAGACATGGCTTTTTATTATAGGTTGTACACTTTCTTAAAGGGTACATTCTATTTAAAAGGTTAACAGTCTCTCTAGCTGCGGTGACGTTTGGATATGGTCCATACAATCTATGGATATTTTTCTTTTTTCTATTTATATTTCTTACAACTAATAATCTTGGTACTTTCTCATTAGTTAATTCAATATAAGGATAACTCTTATCATCTCTTAATAAAATATTATATTTAGGGTCATATTCTTTAATTAAGTTTAATTCTAATATTAAAGCTTCTGTTTCGCTACTTACAACCATATATTCAAAGTCTACAATTTCACTTACTAATTTAGCTGTTTTACCAGTATGAACACCTCTAAAATAAGAATTTAATCTATTCTTTAAAGCCTTAGCTTTACCTATATAAATAATTATTCCATCACTATTTTTCATTAAGTAGCAACCTGGTTTATTAGGTACTAAACTTAACTTTTTCTTAAGCATAGCATCACCTCTTAGACTTTGATTTTTTATTTACTTTTTTATATTTATGAAATGCCGCAACATTTGTAATAGCAAGTATAGCTTCATTTATTATTCCTATATATGAACTAACAAAAATATTATATATCATCCACATAATAGATACTAAAACATTACCTATTCTTATATCATTTGGATCATCTTTTAATAATAAGTATGTATAAAAAATAGTAGCAATAGTCGGGATTAAAGATACAAAACCGTTATACATAAGCATTCCAACAAAAATAAAAATTATTGAAAATATTATACCATAAAAAATAATGGTCTTTTTATCTTTCTTATCATATAAAAAGATATTACGAATGACGGTGATTAAACAAATAATTCCACCACTCATCGCACCAAGTAAATAGTAATGTATAGACAAAAATATATTAGCAATTATTTGCATAAAAATAATTTGTTTTTTTTCTTTAAACCAAAAACTCAAAATTACAAATGCAAATCCAATTAAGCCTATTGCTTGTATCCATATCATACTACCACCATATATGATTATATCATAATCCAAACACTAAATGTAAAAAGATTATTATAAGATATGATTGCTTTACAAAAGTAAACAACATTAGAAACAAAAAAAGACATTATGTCTTTTTATCTGAAGAATCCTTTTCTTTTTGGTTCTTCTTTTACTTCTTCTTTTGGAACAATGCTTTCTTTAACAGTTTTTAAAATTTCTATTGTTTCAGAAGAACTCAGTAAATTATATTCTGGTTTTCTCATAGAAATTTCACATAGTCTAAGTAGATTAGCAACTTTTTGTTCTTTGGTGTTTTCATTTAAAGCATTAATTAAAGATCCATCACCAAATTCATTTGAGAAGTTTTTTAGTTCTCTTGTTAATGATGGTATTTCCCTTTTAATTGCATATCTTAATGACTCCATTACATCTGCTTCATAGCTCATTATTTTCCCCCCTATTTTTCGTTGTGCTGGGTATTATAGCATATCATTTTTTAAAATGCAAATCCGTTGTGCTTATGATTCTGTATAATAGTTCTGGGAGAAAGTTAATCAACTTATTTTAAATCAATTTTTTTTGTTTTTTGTTTTCCTCTACTAGACCTTACACTTGCTATATCACTAAATTCATCCTTAAGATTTATATAAATATCCATTACTTCTTCAGTAGTAAAAATATTATAGTAAGGTCTTTTCATAGAAATTTCACATAAAGTAATTAAGGCAGAAACATTATGCGCTCTTGTATTTCTATTTAAAGCTTCGATAAGATTTTCGTTTTTCACACTCATATCAAAGACTTCACCTTTAATTGCTGACACTGCTTCTTGAATAGTGTTTTTAAGTTCCTTAAGTTCTTCTAATTCCTTTTCCATTATTAATCCTTCTTTCACTACAACATTATAGCATGTTTTTTTCTAATAAATGTCAATATTTTTATGTTTGTAAAAATATATATAATAAGATATAATTGTTTTGGTGATTGCATGAAATCAATTAAAGAAAATAAAACTAACGAAATTGTTATAAATAAATCAAGATTTATTTGTAAATTAATAAAAATTAATAACGAAGAAGAAATAAAGAAATATTTAAATAATATCAAAAGTGAATATAAGAACGCTACTCATTATTGTTACTCGTATATAATTGATAACATTAAAAGGTTTAATGATGATGGTGAACCAGGTGGAACAGCTGGGATGCCAATACTAAACGTTTTAGAAAGTAATAAATTAAATTATATATTATGTGTAGTGATAAGATATTTTGGTGGAATAAAATTAGGAGCTGGAGGTTTAGTTAGGGCTTATACTAAAGCTGTGACCAAAGCTTTAGATGTAAGTAATATAGTTAGGTTAATAGAAGGTCAAAAAATAACTATTGAGTTTAATTATAATAAAGTTAAATATATTGATAGCATTTTAAAAGATATAGAGATAATCAACAAAGAATTTCAGGATAATATTATTTATACTATTTTAATTAGTAATGAAAAGTATTATGAATTAGAAAGTTTATTAATAGAAAACACTTTAAATATATCAAAAAAAGAATCATTATATATATGATTCTTTTTAAAAGGAGTATCATAATAAAAAATTATATATTACACTAGGAGTGTGATATATGAATAGTGAAATTATTATTTTTTCAAATGGAGAAATAAAATTAGAAGTTAATGTTAATGAAGAAAATATATGGTTAACTCAAAGCAAAATAGCTGAGTTATTTGATGTGGATCGAAGTGTTGTCACAAAACACTTAAAAAACATTTTCGATAGTAACGAACTTAAAAAAGATTCAGTATGTGCAAAAATTGCACATACTGCAAAAGATGGAAAAAAATATAACACAATGTTTTTTAATTTAGATGCAATTATTACAGTTGGCTATCGGATAAATAGCAAAAAAGCCACAATGTTTAGAATCTGGGCTACTAAAATATTAAAGGAATTTATGATACAAGGATATTCAATAAATCAAAAGAGATTAGAATATTTAGAAAGAACAATAAAAATAATTGATATTGCTAATCGAATTGATAATAAATTAGAAGCAAAGAATGCAAATGAAATCTTAATTATTATTGGTAACTATGTCAAATCATTAGAAATGCTAGATAATTATGATTATAAGAGAATGTTTAAAATTGAAGGAATAAAGAGTAACATAAAAATTACTTATAGAGATTGCATTAGACTTATTTATATGTTAAAAGATAATCAAAATAGCAGCCTTTTTGCAATCGAAAAATATACAGGATTGAAAGGAATAATAGAAAATATTTATCAAACATATGACGAAAAAGAACTATATCCTACTATTCAAGAAAAAGCAGCTAATTTTCTATATTTAATCATAAAAGATCATATTTTTATTGATGGTAATAAACGTATTGCTGCAACTCTTTTTATCTTTTTTTTATTTTCTTATGATATTTTATACATTAATAATAAACAAACA
>Ga0265294_10010421_pt1 | contig 10570 bp, 13 predicted proteins | sample MunlanPumphouse3_FD_192504 | JGI IMG/M metagenome (GOLD analysis project Ga0265294, IMG submission 192504) | Groundwater microbial communities from a municipal landfill in Southern Ontario, Canada - Pumphouse #3 | ecosystem: Environmental > Aquatic > Deep subsurface > Groundwater | place...
TTTGTTGCTTAAAAAAAGGGTTGTTCAGCTCCACATAAAACATTACGTTTTGAATATCAATGCCTAATGGTACATTAAAATCAGGTATTGTTACATCTACATCGCTAATTCCCAAAAACAGGGAAAGTCGTTCTCGCGCCTCAACGTAACTTTTATTTGCATTTTCATATGTATATTGTGCATTTAACGATTGAAGTTCTATCTGCTTAAGGTCGTACTCCGTAATGTGTCCGTTATCTAATTTAATGTGGGCAAGTTGCAGAAGGGTGTCGTAATTCTGTGTGGTTTGTAATGCCAAATCTTGTTCCATTTTACTAATCAATGCATTCATATAAAGGCTTAAGGCTTTTTGCTGAATTTCAGAAAGTTTAGTACAATATTGTTTGATTGCTACTTTATTTTTGGCAAATTCTATTTCTTTTTCAAGCCTATACATTTTCCCTCCTCCCAATAACTGTTGCGAATAGCCAACAGAAAAAGGTGTGGTACTGAAGCTATTTCGTTTTCGTGAAAATTCATTCAAGTAATTTATATTGCTCCCGATGTTGATTTCACCTCCGGTAAAACCCACTTTTTGACGCACTGAAATGCCGGCACTGCTAGTGTTAGAATAATCTTCTACAGATGAATAACTCCCATCTGATGGTTCTTGCAACAAACGTAAAGACCGATTAAAATTAACAGGATTCATGTTTAACAATAGTGTAGGTAGAAAACTCTTTTTGTAATTTTCAAATTGAAGGATTTCATTTTGAAAATTGATTTTTTCTATTTGTGCAGCAGGTGACTCCAAAGATAATTTATTGACAACCTCATCCAATGTTATTAACCTCGTTCCATTCTTATCTTGACTGTAGGCGTTCACACAGCATGATAAAAAGATTATTAGACAAGATATGTAATATAAAATCAGTCGCAAAATATTAGTATTATTTAATTATGATATAAGAATCTAAAAACTTTCCAGTTTTTTTCATTTTTTACAAGAATCAACTTACCAATTAATAAAATTGTTTAAATGATGTACAAGTCTTCCATCAATAAATATCTGTTGTCGTCATAGAAACTAATTTCCCATTCCTAAAGATAAGCTTATCGCATGGTGTCGATAACAACCATTTTTCAATATCCTCAAACGATTCCCGAGCTCTTTTAATTAATAAAGTATCATTTAACCAATTTGTCGGCATCATACCTATAGTGTTTACATGTCTATATGGATCATTTGATAAGGGACGCATACTCTTATCTATATTAACTTTAGTCAATTTTTCCATTAGTTTATATTGTTCGTTGTTAGAGAAAACAGATTTATAGTCACAAATACTAATACTGTAAAATTTAATATCAGTCAAATAGAGAATACTATCTTTTAAGTACCATATTACTTGATAAGTTGTATTATTAAGTGGCATAATCTCTGTACCAAATTCAATTTTAAGCTCAACAGGAACAACTTCCTTGTAAGAATCATATAAATTCTTATACTCCGAAAAGATTTCTAATGGTGATTTATTAATTAAAAAAGCAACAGAACCATTTATATAAAGCAAATCCGAAGTCTTAGCTTTATGTAAAAACTCATAGTATTTTTTATCAATTGACTGAGCTTTGATAAAATCATTTGAATTATAAATCAACAAAAAAACAACTATTATAACGCTTATTTTTTTCATACTATTTATATTTTAATTGTAACCGCTCGGATTATTGTAACCACTCGGATTATTGTAACCACTCGGATTATAAGAATTATATTCATTAAGAGTAATATTTCGATAGAAATCTGATGTATATTGAAATGATGGTTGATTCATTTCGTATATCAGCGCCTGAAATTCTGAACGACTAGTCCCAAAGTCCTCCATAGACATTAAGTGATGATTTTCATGGTGTAAAACCGATAAAAAATCAAAATAATTATTATATGCCATTATATTTGCATTATAATTGAAATAAATATCTCCACTTGAAGACGCTCCAGCACATATATTACCCCCTTCGTACACAACATTAACATTTCCTGATATACCGACTGCTCTTGCCATAGTTGTTATCACTTTACCAACTATTTCCGGAGGGGCAATAATAATATCATTTCCGTCACCATAACTTCCTATGAAATTTCCAGAATAATCAAAATACATAGACCCTCCGATAAGATTTTTTTGTTGTATTTCACTTACAATCGGCAAAGTTCTTGCCAAATCATCCAATTTTTTTTCGTTAACTTTTTCATTTCAGTTGAATTTTAATTGTCAATATTTCATATGTTTGTATAGTCCATAAAGTAGTAAAAATATACTAAAATCATCTCAAGCTATTCAAACTTGAACATCTATTTAGAGACTGTCGCTGATTTGCTTGCCTATATGCATCGGCAAATGTTTCGGCATATTGATTGATCCCGTAATTAATATTAATCGTTCCATTCAGTTGATTGCTTAATTTGGCAGAGAATAAACTTTTTTCAGATTCTAATTTCGTTATTTCCTGTTGCTTAAAAAATGGATTATTCTTTTTTACGTATGCTTCTACAATATGCATATCAATAGATAAAGGCAACTCAAAGAAAGGAATATCTATGACAAAGGTATCATAATCTATCCCTAAAAATGTCAATAATCGTTGCAGTGATTCCGTATAATTTTTTATTGCCTCCTCAAAAGCATATTGTGTATTGAGAGATTGCAGTTCTATTTGTTTGAAGTCAAATTCTGTTATAATACCGTTTTTTAACTTTACTTCTGCAATATGCGATAATGTATCGTTGTTGAGTTTGTTTTTCAGTGCCAGTTCTCTTTCCATTTTGTCAAACAGAGCATTCATAAAAAAATTCAAGGCTTCTTGCTGGATTTGGGAAATATTTGCACAGTATTGTTTTATGGCTTCAAGGTTCTTTGTATATTCAATTTCGTTTTCTAATCCGTGAAGTTTACCACCTCCGAATAATTGTTGTGAACATCCGATTGCAATAGGAGTTGTGCTGAAAGTGTTTCTTTTACGGGAAAATTCATTCAAATAATTCAAATTACTATTTATTGTTAACTCACCGCCTGTAAATCCAACTTTCTGTCTTATTGAGGCACCAATACTGCTATTGCTGGAATAATCTTCCACATACGAATAGCTACCGTCATCCGGTTGTTGCAGCGCCCTATAAGAACGATTGAAATTTATGGGATTAAAATTGATGAACAAGGCGGGCAATAAACTTTTCTTGTAATTTTCAAATAACAACAATTCATTCTGGAAATTTACACTCTCTATTTTTGCTTTCAGTGAAACTAATGACAAAGAATCAATTACTCTATCTATCGTTAGTTTTTTGACTTGGGATTGTCTAAAAACTAACGAATCATAGAACAATATAATTAAGACTATTAAATATTTTGGTTTCAAATGATTACAATTTAATAAGTAGTAGTTTTTAAATAATTCTTTAAAAATTAACATTAATATAACCCTACTTCATTCTATTATTATATAACTGATTGATTTTGTGGACTACAGAAAGCCTTCTATCTGTTTCAATAAAAAGATTATTTACATATCCGGGTGTCTCATTAAGTTTATTTATATCCGAATATCCGAATTCTTTCTGAATTGAGAGAAACGGATACATAACCATTTTATTATGTGTCATAGCGGACAAAACTAAATCAGCCATATCCGTATCTTTAAACGAATAATCCAGTATTCGCTGAAAAAGAGATTGAAAAATTATAATAAATTGGTTTCCCCAGTACCAATCTATCCAATATAAATTTGAGGCTGTTGGCACAGCCACGCCAAAGCCGCTTATTCCACCCAGTAAAATCTCTACACCCATCTTTTCGGCTTCTATGATATTTCGAAATAATAAGTTTCTACTGTAATTATTGGAAAAAGTATGATCATCTTCACATAAAATAATTATTTCATCATTTTGTTCTAAAGCAATTTGTACAGTTTTTCTCATGCTTTTCCAAAGTCCAACAGCACCAATTGGATGGGGTATAGCTTCTACCAAGTTAAATTCAAATTCTGTTTTCTTTTCAAACTGTTTTTCAATATGTTTCCTACGATCCACCCTGTTTTTCAAATTAATAACATAGGTGGGAATATAAAAGTCACATTCATTTTCATTGGGATATAAGTTATGTGTTATTTCTTTTTTTTCGAATTGTTTTAGGAGCATATTCATTTTTTTACTCCAAACACCCCAGTTCAATCTGTCTTCAAATTCTTTTCGAGACGACAATCTTAAGTTATAATATTCTTTTCTGTTATTGAAGGTAGATTCAATTAGTACCGCATATTCTAGGGCAGTCGCGTCTGATGATAATAAATAGCCATTCTTGCCCTGTTTGACAACTTGACTGACTCCTCCCACGTCTGCCGTTATAGAGGGAATTCCATAGGCAGATGCTTCACAGAAAACTATTCCGAAACAATCAAAATTTGTGGGGAGAAATAAAAAATGAGTGTTATGCATTATCCTATTGAACAATGCAGCATCCTTTTCCAATGCTTTATCAAGAAAGGGAAAGACTTGAATATTTGAGTCTTGTTGATCGGATTTTATATCATGCCCCACGATTGTCAGAGAGCAGAGAAGACCTTTCTTTTTCAATATTTTATATGCTTCAAGAGTTTTTTCACCTCCCTTTCTATTCCAATCTTTTCCTATAAATAATAAATTGCAAATGTCCATAGCCGGAATTTGAGAGTCTTCCATATCCGGTATCTTGGAAATATTAGCACCAAACTCTATAATATGTATATTAGATGGAGTAATACCGTAATGTAGTATAGCATTGTCTTTAGCCCACTTGGAGCTAAAAACGATGGAATCACTGTTTAACAGTGCCTTTTTTTCAATTTTATCAGAAAGCGAGATAATATCTTCATTAGTTATTCCCCACGATTCTTTGATTAAATCAAATGTTGTGTCTCCAATATAAATGATGGGTATATTCACTTTTAAATAAGCAATGAAAATACAATCACGGGCAATGATGATATCATATTCATCTTTTTCATTAAACAAATCCGATAGTATTACTGCAAAGTAAGATGAATATAGTGCAGGAATAAAAGGAGTGTCTTTGTTTTGTAAAAAATGCAATTTTTTTGCTTTTTCAACGAAACCACCGCCTATCCATTCCACGTCATGTGTTTTTTGCAATGAATGAAAGATATAATACAAAGTTCCCGACCAATTGTTTATATCATAAGGATTTAAGCTGGAAAGAAAAGCTATTTTCATTTTTTAATAATTAATCTTTTTGATCCTTCTTGATCTATTTTAGTTAAAATTTCTCCTTCTTCTGTTTCCGAAAGAGTTATTTTCTTTATCTTTTCATTACTGTCAATCGTATAAAGATAAGTATTGATAGAACATGGGAGAGCTCCTTGAGATTTCATATTATTACTCTTCACCGAAGCTTGTTCAATTTGAAGCATAAATGGCTCCCATGTTCCACTATAATAGCAATATCATGCATCTCCTTCTCGAGAAATGACTTCATAATCTATTATTTTACCTTCTTTTGAGTATAATACGAGTATGTCATCACTATACGGATAAAACCCTGGTCTTGTTATATCGCAATCTTTGGAGATAATTACGATAATAAAATCATTTTTTTCCATCTTCGATGCATATCTATACCATACTCCCTTTTTTGAACATTCACAGTCATGTATATCCGGAACAAACCACCGGACTAATTCCTTTGAAATTTCTTTGCCAGACATGAAATTATTTTTACTGACTGTATCTGTCTGAATTTCTCTAAAATTGATCATATAACTCTCAAACATTTCAATTTGTTGTCCTAAAGCTATAGTCGTATTTTGCACACATAAAAACGCAATAATCTTTTTCATTTTCTATTGATTAACACGAATCGCAACTCCTTTATGAGTACTCATATGTTTAGTGATAGATCAATTTGATTTATTCCTGACAATGAAACTTTTTTGATTATCGACATCCCATTCAATATTTCCTTTTTCTTTTGAAAGCAATTTTTGTATTATTCGTCCCTCTTCAGTTATTGAATAAATGTACGTTTTAATTTTACACGGAACGGGGTAACCCGTGTTGCTTTTCCAATATTCTTTGGGGACGTAGGCTTGCTCCACTTCGAGTTCGAACGGTTTCCTAGTACCTTTTAAATTGTATTCCCAGAAGTCACCATACCGACTTATTATTTTATTGTCTATGATATTTCCCTCTTTGGTGTAAACAAAAAGCATATTCTCATTATACGGGTAATATCCCTTACGTGGGGTATCGCAATCTTTGCTTATAAATGCAATAAAATATTTATCGTACTCTATCATTTTTTCGTACCGAAACCACAACATTCCTTCCTCACACTTGCAGTCATTTTCCGTTGTAACGAATGATATGACGGACTCTTTGTCAATATGAAGTTTTGGACGCCACACATCTGCTTTACTGATCGTGTCTGCCTGAATTATTTCGAAATTAGATAGAAATTTATTAAAATTCGTCTTTTCTTGACTGAGAAGGACATTGATATTTAAAACAAATAAAAAAATGATTATTTTTTTCATATTCGCAAAATATTATTGATTAGTCCGAACAGTTGTTACTGTATAGTTATTCGATTCAAAACCTCCTGTAAGTTTTCCATTATTAAGGATTAATGTGTTGCTGGAGGACGTGCCTTTATCCACTTTCGAGGTAGCCGGATCATAAAAATTGTATGTGGTAGTGCCGCTTCCATCGGCATTATAATTGCCAATTCATTCAAACTTTTTTTAGTCAATTTTTTCATCTTGATCTGCTCTAAACATTTATATAGCGATTGTACAATATTGATGTAGGATGTTCCCTTTAACAAGCAGTTTGAGAGAAGCGGTAACTTATACCTCATACACATTCAGTGTATTCTTCAAATTAGCACCCTTTGTTTTTTATTTTAATTTTAACAAAAAAATCCTACATTGACTACTAATAATGAAAGGTCATTTCTTGATTTTTATAAATTTTTTAGAACTGATATTGTAAATAGGGTCCTTATCAAAAAATAAAGTTATTGAATCAACAAAAAGACCTTTATATTTTCTCAGTTTGGCAAAATTAAAATAATCATAATTATCCCAATGATAATAACCTTTACTTAAAGCATCTTTTGTAGAAAATATATCTTTTGATATGGGTTGAGTAAAAAAGTCTTTAGTCTGTGGCATTAGAACAAAATATATACTATCTTCATTGATACGCAAGCTATCCATAGGTAGGACAAAATAACCCGGATAATATCCTTCACGTACATCTACAAATTCATCTGTTGTTCCATAGTAATACCCTTTGAATTGATTACCTGACCTTTTCAAAACAATATAGATGTCTTCATCTATCGTGGATTTAATTGGATAGACGTAATGGTATAATCCTTCTAAATTGTTTTGTTTTAAATGTGCTTTATCTTTCATATTTTTACAAGAGATAATAGAAGAAAGTAAACCGATAAAAATTAATAGAAAATGGATGTTTTTCATAATATATGAATATTAAATTATTTATTGCGGAATTTGAATATGATAACATCCATTTTCTTTCATAAAATAAATATTATTATCCCTTAAAGCATTTTCAAAAGCTGATGGATCGCTAATTGAAGATTGCGAAACGTCGAATACGTTCATCTGAGAAGGATCTGCAAAATGTTTAGAGACACTACTTGGCCCTACTGAATTAATCATGGCCTCCATATTCGCAATATTAATCCACAAACAATCTAAATCTGAAGAAATTAGAAACAAGTTGTAACTCTTTTCTATACTTGTAGTGCTTTCAGCATCGTAATATTTCTTGTTTTGTGAAAACACACTGAAGTTAAAAAGAAAAATTGCAAATAAAAATGTTGGTATTTTCATGTTTATTATAATTAAAATATTAAACCACACTGTGTTACGAATCTTACATCATCAGAACTTCCAACTGTACCTAAGAAAGTACCACTTACAATATCGTAGTAATGAGTCACTCCAATAAATGTTTTTTGTTGAATTTCACTTAAAATCGGCATCATGATAGCCAATTCATTCAAACTTTTTTTAGTCAACTTTTTCACAATTATTTTTCTACTTTAATGTCATTAATTTTGTATTTATCATCTTGTTTTATAACACTTAAAGTAATAGTGGTTCTATTATTTTTCCATTTTGTATATTGCATTTGGTATGTATTATTACCTAAATATATAAACTTGATAGAAGGGATCCACAATCTGTCGAAATCGTAATAATCAATCAGTAAATCATATCCAGATAAATAGTTCATATCATTTATGTCTATTGCAGATTTAAATTGCGTTAAAGCATTTGTTGCAAGATACCTCTTGCGTAGAGTTTCTAATTGGGATGTTAAGTCGGAAGGCATACTGCAATATTCCACTGTATAGGCGTCATAAAATGTTTTGAGCAATGATAAAGGTGTTGAATCATCTATTGTAACAGGTATAGGTTTTTCAAAAAAAAGGCTGTCCCCATAGAGTGAATTATTCCACTCCGGAGTAATATAATCAATCATTATGCGTTTATTATGTATTACCCTTATAGGAATTTGTGTTTGCTTATTATCGAAATTTTGAGTATAACTTACCATATACCAGTTATTGTTTAAATGCTTTACTTGTAAGGTAGAAATAGAAGATTTACTAAAATCCTGTGCTCTGATAATTGGATCAGATTGAGTGGCTAATTTTATTCTTCCAATTTTAGATAACAATCTATCAGTAAAATATACTTGTAAGATTGAATCATTAGCAGCATCATGCATTTCCATTATGTGTGTTGCATAAGATGTATAGAATTTTTTAATTTCTAGTATTACTTTTTGCGATTCTACATTTTTTGTATTTTGTGTTATGCCCATAGTAGCTGATTTACCGCCACACATACAAAAAATAAGAAAAGCAATTAATAGTAAGCTTGCTAATCTTGTTTTCATATTATTTTTAATTAATTTTGTCTTAAAATTGTATACGTTGAATTGGAGTCATTTCTGTACGCAGATCCTCCATACATATCTATTTGAACAAAGTCTGAAATCCATTGCTGGCCATTATACATTGCAATATGTCCATATGGATGTCCATCAATAGCTTCAAAAACAACTATATCTCCTACTTGTGGAGTATAATTAGAAGAATCCACAGCTGAGAAACCGATTGTTGGTAACCAAGTATCATAATCGCAAGCCGAATTAGGTCGTCCTTCTGTTGAAATACCTCCAGCTTCAATTGCTTGTCTTACTGATCGTGCGCAGTATCCTGTAGAAGAGTCATTGGCATTATTGGTAAGAAAGTCAACAGCATTATTGATACTATACATATTTCCAGAGGGGGAGACGTAACTTCCTGATGAATCATATGACCCACTCCCTCCATATGACCCACTAACAGTTACCTCCGCGTAAGTATAACCCCAATCCTCTACATATCCTCCGTTCCAAGTTCCATTTGCACACATAGCATCAAATTCAGCTACAGTATAAGGATGATATATAGACCCATCTCCTCCACCGACAATTTTTTTTTGTTGAATTTCATTTAAAATCGGCATCATAATTGCCAATTCGCTTAAACTTTTTCTTGTTAATTTTTTCATGTTGATTTGTTTTAAATTGTTTATATTTCAATCATTTATTCCTGTTATCAGGAAGTATTCATTTTTTATAAAAAGCATATGGAAGAATACCATGATATCCTCTTCCGATAATAAATTACTTTCTTTCAACTTGTATAGAGCTTGTGAAATTTCAGATAATTCGTCAAACCTGTTACTATTCAAAGTAATTAGAAAATCAACGATTTCTTTTTTTATCCTGATGGAGGTTTCTCTCATTTTGTTCTTAAAACGATTAGTTACTTGGGATTCGGATATCCTGTAATACAATAGCGATTGCGATTCGATATAAAATACGGCTCCTGCTTTAGCCATTTCCATCCACCATTTGTAATCTTCCGCAAAGTCATAATATTCATATTTCAACGCATTTTTTTTAATGAAATAACTGCGCATCATGGATGTGGAATTAAAGAAAAGATTGTTTCGCAATAAATGAAGCAAAGGAGATTTTACAATGCCTGAAATGGTACGGTTGACAGTTCCTTTAGGAATATTCTCTCCAAAAGGAGTAATCCAGGATGTACAAACAGTAATATCAGGATTCTTTTCCAAGATAGCATGTTCAATTCGTAACCGGTCTATATGCATAATGTCGTCGGCGTCCATACGGGCAATATATTTACCGGTAGCCGCTTCCATTCCTAAATTTAGCGACTCTATAAAATCGTGTTTGTTTTCAATCAGTTTAATCCGTTCATCTTTAAAAGAACGCATGATCGAAAGTGTATCATCGGTGGAACCGTCGTTTACGATAATAAATTCAAAATCGGAAAACGATTGTTTTAATACGCTTTCAATTGCTTCGGATACGTATTTTTCAACATTATAAGCGGACATTACCACTGATATTTCACACATAATTCATGCCTCCTGTCATATTTTTATAAACTTCCACTGTTTGGTTCATCATTCGTTG
>Ga0265294_10010422_pt1 | contig 10570 bp, 4 predicted proteins | sample MunlanPumphouse3_FD_192504 | JGI IMG/M metagenome (GOLD analysis project Ga0265294, IMG submission 192504) | Groundwater microbial communities from a municipal landfill in Southern Ontario, Canada - Pumphouse #3 | ecosystem: Environmental > Aquatic > Deep subsurface > Groundwater | place...
CAAAATCAACATAATCTTTAAGCCACTTTGCAGAAATTTTCATTTTGATCAAATTCCGTTGTTATTTAAAACTGTTCAAGAAATCTCAGGTCGTTCTCGGTGAAATCCCTTATATCATTTACGCCGTACTTAAGCATGGCGAGCCTTTCAATACCCAGACCGAAAGCAAAACCCGTGAATTCTTCGCTGTCTATACCTACATTCTCAAGGACTTTAGGGTGTACCATACCGCATCCTCCGAGCTCCAGCCATCCGCTTTTTTTGCAGATCGAGCAGCCTTTGCCTTTGCATTTGAAACAGCTCACATCCACTTCTGCCGAGGGTTCTGTGAAAGGGAAAAAGTGAGGTCTGAACCTTACGACCGTGTCTTTACCGTAAAGAGCTTTAAAGAATTCTTTCAGTGTACCTTTAAGCTCAGCGAACGAAACACCCCTGTTGACATAAAGCCCTTCGCACTGGGAGAACATTGCTGTATGCGTGGCATTCTCTTTTTCATTCCTGTAAACTCTTCCGGGAGAGATTATTCTGAAAGGAGGTTTGCCTTTTTCCATCGTTCTTATTTGTACCGAGGATGTCTCCGTGCGCAAGAGTTTGTCTTTTTCAACATAAAGCGAATCGGTAACTTTTCTTGCCGGGTGCCACGAAGGCATATTCAGAGCGTCGAAGATATAGTATTCAGTTTCGACCTCGGGTCCCGCAGCAACAGAGAATCCCATCTTCCTGAAAATTTTTTTCAGCTCGTCCCTGACAAGGTTCAGCGGATGATATGAGCCTGATTCAGGCATTTTGCCCGGCAGAGTGAGATCGATATCCTCTGCGGAAGTTTCACAATATTTCTCTTTGAGCGAATTGATGATATCGAAAGCCTCATCTCTGAGATCGTTGATGAACTGGCCGAAATCCTTTCTGTTCTCAGGTTCAATGTCCTTTATCTTACCGAAAAGCAGCGTTATCTCGCCTTTTTTTGAGAGATATTTTATCCTTTTTTCTTCCGTTTCCGCATAGTCTGAACCTGATCTTATATCATCAAGTATCCGGGTTTTTAATTCATTTAGATCGTTCATATGTTTTTTATTTCAACTCCGTCATTATTAATCAGATGCTAAAAATAAATTTTTAAAGTGAAAAAGTCAATAAATATGTCGTAAATAAAAAAGAGCGGGAAACGGGGGTCGAACCCGCGACCCTCAGCTTGGGAAGCTGATGCTCTACCACTGAGCTATTCCCGCTTTTTGTGCTATGCTAAAAAAGGAGATCTCTCTCCTTTATTGTGCTGAAGGCCGGACTTGAACCGGCACAGTACGAGTACCGAGGGATTTTAAGTCCCTTGTGTCTACCAATTCCACCACTCCAGCAGCCATAAGTTCCTTGAGGCGACGGCCAGATTTGAACTGGCGCATAGAAGTTTTGCAGACTTCTGCCTTACCGCTTGGCTACGTCGCCAAAAAAAAGAGCGAGAGACGGGGGTTGAACCCGCGACCCCGACCTTGGCAAGGTCGTGCTCTACCACTGAGCTACTCTCGCTTTCAAGTCGGGTAATATAATTAATGACTCAAAGGATTGCAAGAAAAATTTTCAAATTATCAGATCATATTTTCTCTATTTTTTTCCCAAAATTATTGTTATATTCTAATTATATTCAGATTCTTTGGGATAAAGAGGTTAGGTATGGAACTGATAAATCAGAGATATCAACCGGTGCAGCTGCTTGGACAGGGCGGTTTCGGAAGCGTGTATAAAGTAGCCGATCAATTCGAGTACGGTAAGGTTCTTGCGCTTAAAAAGATCAAAACGGATGTGATTTCAAGAAAAGCAATAAAGGTATTCAAGCATGAATTCAAGTTTCTCATATCGCTCGTTCATCCGAATCTTGTAAAAGTACATGACTTCGATATTGACAAAAAGTCTGACGAGCTTTTCTTTACGATGGAATACATTCAGGGTAAATCGCTGTACAAATCACTCAAGGAGAGTTTTTCCTGGGAAAAAGTTGAAAATGATCTTATACAGGCATCACGGGCTCTCTCCTACATTCATTCAAAGGACATTATACATTACGATATAAAGCCCGATAATATCTTTATAGACGATTACGGTAAGCTCAAGCTGATGGATTTCGGTTTCGCAGGTTCAAAAAATCCTACTGAAGTAAGGGGGACCATGCAGTTCATAGCTCCCGAGCTCATACAGAAAAAGGATGTGACGCACAGGATAGATTTCTTCTCGCTCGGTGTAACCTTTTATTTCAGCATAACAGGAAAGCTTCCGTTCAAAGGGAAGGACAAGCACGAGATCATGGCAAACGCGGTCAAGGGCAACTATACGCCTCTTGAAGAGTTGAGAAAGGATATTCCCAAAAAACTCGTGAAAGTCATTTCCAGACTGATGCAGTCAGATCCGGAAAAAAGGTACGACAGCGCTGACGAAATAATTATGGAACTTATAGACGATAATCAGAAGAGGAATTCAGTTCAGTTCCTGTTCACCGGTCTTGGAATAAGATCATATATTTCTTCAGGAAAACTGATCGGCAGAAAAAAAGAGCTGGGTATTCTTCTCTCGAACTCTTCAAAGGTTTTTGAGGAAAAAGTATTTTATGACAACAAGCCTGTCTTTCTTATCGGAAGGTACGGCATGGGAAAATCTTCAATTTTAAGAGAGTATAAATATCTGATACAGCTGAATGAGAATATAGATTATTTCACAGCTAATTTCGTACGAGGCGACGAGACAAAATATCAGGCTTTCGAGATCATCATCCAAGAGATGTTCAGGGTTTACAATCTTAACCCGGATCAGTATCCCGGATTGAGATTTATATTCGATAACGGCGATGATCATTCTTTGACACCGGATGATTCCGGGATCGCAAAGATCAGAAATATTGAAGAGATCGACGCAATATCTGACTTTTTCTGCACTCTTGCAACGAAACACAGATTTGTACTTGAACTGAAGGATTTCGACAACTCCAACTCTTCAGCCATAAATTTACTTGAAGTACTGACAAGAGAAATGAGAAAGAGCCCCGAGAAAGGTATGACTTTCATGCTGGTTCTGACAATTCAGACAGAGAATCTGAAATCATATCAGAAGATCACTCTAAAAAGACTGAGAGAGAATATTCATAAGCTTGAGATCAATAATCTGAACGTTCTTGAGACCCGGGAGTATGTTACTCAGCTGCTGATGGAAGAAAGTATTGCTGAGGAGATTATAAGTTTTATGCACAAATTCACCGGCGGAATTCCATATTACATCAACGAGCTTCTGATCTATCTGTTCAACAACAATTACCTCAGCCGGTCAAAGATGAAATGGTCGCTCAATCCGGCATTCATGACTGATGTTACGGCAGGATTGAGAGATATAACTTACAGTAATTTTAAAAGATTTTCGAACATAGAGCAGGCAATGATAAAAGAACTTGTTGTTCTGGGCAGACCAATCCCAATGAGCATGCTGGAGGTAATATCAAAAGTTACAATGATAAACAATCAGATCGCGCTTAAATTTCTTCACAAACTGACAGATTCGGAAGTAGTGGAAAAGATCAAGTATTATGATGGATACAGATATTACCTTGCAAAAAGACTTTTTACGAACGCAGTTACAAAAGATTTCAACAAGGATGCTTATTCATTATGGAGCAAGCTGACCGCTGAGCTTATAGAGGAGAAACAGGGAGTAACTTCAGATAATATATATGCTCTGACAGATTATTATTACAGAAGCGAGCGAAAAGACAAGGCGATCGATCTTCTTGAAAGGTCTGTTAACAAATCGCTGGATGAGAACAACCTTGAATTCGCTGTCACGAACCTGAAAAGACTTTACGGTATGATCGATGAGAAAATCTACCCCGAAAAAAAAGTAAACACTTTCATTACGATAATTCATAATCAGTCAGTTCTCGGCAATTACGATTCTGTCCTCGATCAGCTTGTGAAATTTGAGGATGAGGATCATGAAATGACAGGTATAAATAAGCTTAAGATACAGCTTATAAAATACGACTGCTCATCAAAAGCGGGAAGGTACGATTACCTCGATTCAACAAGGTCCTGGCTTAATGCATTTAAAATTAAGAGCAGTTATCCGAAAGAAATGAAAGCTGCCTATCTGGTGTGGCAGGCGGAATATTACAGCAATGAGGGTTTTTACACTAAAGCTGTCAGGCTTTTTAACAAAGCGCTGAAAATATACAGAAAGGGTAAAAGGGATCTGCTTGAAGCAAGAACCGTATTCAAGATATGCAGGATCAGGCTGATTCAGGGCAGGCTTAAGAATGTTTTGAACGAAATGAACACATATTTTGAGACTTTTAAGAAATACAATGAATCAGATGACATACTTGAAGGATATTTGAGTCTGGGAGACATTTATTACAGACTGATGGACAGAGAGAATTCAATTAAATATTATACCGAATGCAACACTCTTGCAAAAGATGAGAACAATATTTCATTCGAAGTTCAGTCGTCCCAGAGGCTATCCGAGTTCAAGCTGAACAGTCTTAATTTTAACGATGCCATCACTCTCATAAACTGCGGCGTAGAGAAACCTGAAGACATAAGTATAGCTGACCTTACAAGCGACATATATCACGGCAGAGCTTCATATTACTACACTACAGGTAAACTCGAACAGGCTTTACAGAGTATCGACAAATCAGTTGACATACGATCGCTTCTCAAAAGAAATGTGAAAATGACAGAATCAATGTTCCTCAAGATAAAGATACTGATAAGGCAACAGAAGATAGTTGAAGCACAGAAGATCCTCGACATTACGAAACAGTACTATAAAAGGGGCAACGTTAAGTATATGGTGGCTTATTCTGTATGCGAAAGCCTCATAAACCTTTATAGCGGAAAGTACAAAAAGGCACTTAAAATTCTTCTTAAGATCAGGAAAACGGTTGATGAGTTCATGCACCTCAAAGAGAGGATCAGTTATAGAATCATCCTTACACTTGTTTATGAGAAACTGAGAGATCTCAACAAAACAATGGGTTCTATCGGAGAGGCTTATGCACTTTACTATCAGAACAATCAGCTTCTTGAGGACGAGAAAATATTGAACTTCAAGCTGCAGATACTTTATAATAAAGTCAGATGTTACGCAGGAGATATGGATAACGGAATTAAAGAGATGTCTAATATTATCCAGTTTCTCGGGAATCATGAACTTCCGTTCTATAAGGCTGTAGTCAATTACAATCTCGGTCAGGTTTACCTTGATTCTGATCAGAATTATAGAGCAGTAGGCTGTTTCAGATCGGCAAAGAAAGAATTCGAGAAACTTTCTACGAATTATCCCGAATACAAATACTGTATTGAAGTAATTGAAAAGATCGAGGGTAAACAGCAGGATGACAGACATGAAGAATAACCGCGTGGATAATGAAGCTCTGAAGAACTGCGAAGTAATGATGTCAAAGCTGGTGCTTGCAAAGTGCGTAAGTAATTTTTTAAGAATATTTACCCGCGATATACTGTTTTTCTCGTTGCTGACTGCACTTGTTGTAGCCATAGAGATCAGCTACAGGTTTGGTACTTCAGGCAGAGAACTTCTCTATTACATTTTAACAATTTTGCTCTTGTTTATTATCATCGTCACGATCATATCTGCAATAAAGACGATCAGAAATTATTTATACAGAAAAAGAGATGTAATATCAGAAATAGACAGCGGTTTCAAACATCTAAGAATACTTATGCTCTTCGATCTTATAAGAATGCCGCAGAAAAACTGCATGGTCAAAGCTGCTGCCGAAGAAATTTGCCTTCAGTACCGATCCCAAAACAGGAGTCCTGGTTTTTTCGGAGCCAGAAGCATGAAAGATGAATATAAAAGGATCATTCTGGCAGTCGTGCTCTTTTCCTTTGTTTTATTCTTTAACCCGGCTAATTCTGCCTTCAGCAGGATATTAAATTATGAGAGTGATTTCACTCTTCCGCCGAGTCATCAGCTTACGATGAGTGTAAAAGAGCTGCTCATACCCGAATCCGACACATTGGAAATAAGCTGCAACGGCTCGGGAGTTGTGCCTGAGATGTTGAACTTTAAGAAAATATTATCAGAAACCGGCACTGAGACTTCTATTATTGTTTCAAACACCGGTAACGGGAAATTCGTGTTCAGCGAGCCTGCATCCAAAAATTTCATATGTTATTTTGAATCGGAAGAGACTAGGTCCGACACCTGTAAAGTTCTCGTCTTAAAAAGACCTTATGTGGAACAGCTGAATGCGAAATTAAAGCCCCCGGCATATACGAAACTTGATGAAAAAGAATATAACAGATCATTCACTCAAATTACGGGATACAAGGGTTCTATTTTAGATCTTGATCTTAAGACAGATCCTCTGGGAGCTGATTCTGTAAGGATAGTTTTCAGGGAAGGTGAGAGTATTTTGATGGATAAAGTATCGGAATCAGAATATTTTTCAAGTATAACTCTTAACTCAGGATCTGATTTCTATTTTTTGCTTTACAGAAATTTCTCTGACGAAATAGTGCTTACCAATTTATCTCCCGTTGTTCATAAACTGGATGTGCTCAATGATGAATATCCGTTCGTCAATCTCATTTACCCTGAGGAGGGAATGCTATTAAAGGAGGATATGAATATTCCTGTCTTTGCAACCGGTACGGACGATTTCGAAATAAAAAGAATTCAGCTTCATATGAGAAAGATATCCTTTAACAGGTTCACCGGAAAGAATACAGAATCCGCATATACTGTCAAGACCCTCGAAAATGCAGGTGAAAAGGACGGTATCTCAGTTGTGAATAGCTATGTATCATGTAGCGAACTTAATTTGCTTCCCGAAGATAAGGTCGAACTCTTCCTGAGAGTATATGACAACGATAATATATCAGGCCCCAAATATTCGGATTCAAAAGTCCGGACCGTTGTTCTGCCTTCTCTTGAACAGCTTCTGAACAGTACCGGAGAAAATTACGAAGAGCAGGATAAAACTATCAGGTCAGAACTTGAAAGAAGCAAGGATATTCTCAAAACTGTCGAAGAGATATCTGAGAAATTAAAGAGAAATCAGGATCTGAACTGGGAAGATAAAAACAAGCTCGATCAGATACTTAAGGAGCAGGAGAAAATGAACAGGAACCTGCAGGATCTTGAAACAGAGATAGACAAGAACATTTCTATGCTGGACGAAAATTCCGTTCTTAGTGACGAAACAATGAAGAAGTATATAAAGCTCCAGCAGCTTGTCGATGAAATTTTCTCCAAGGAGATCAAAGATAAGCTTCAAAATCTGTCCGAACTTTCGAATGACGAGAAATTTGACAAAAAAACATATTCCGAACTTATAAAGGATTTTGAACAGAACCAGCAGAAATTCAAAAACGATCTTGAAAAGTCTATTGAAATACTGGAACAGATAAAGAACGAATATATTCTTGATAAGCTCATCAGGCAGCTGGACACGATGATATCTGATCAAAATGAAGTAAATTCAGCGCTCAATTCAAAAGAGATCAGCAGGCAGGAAACGGTCAGAAAAGAAGAGTACATAGAATCATCTTTTGAGTTTTTCAGAGATGAACTTGAAAAGTCGTCCGAGAGCATGAAACTGTCAGGAATGGATTCCGTGCAGAAGAAATCCGAAGAGCAGAATATAGAAAAAGACTTCGCTGAAATTAAAGATCAGATGTCTTCATCAGACTTAAGTAAAGCAAAGAAAACAGGAAGCACTATTTCTTCTAAATTACTGGAGTTGAAGGACGATATTTCAAGCATAAAGAAAAAAATGATGGACGAACAGAAGGAAGAACTGCAAAACGAGATTAATTCTGTAATTGCCGATCTTATCGCCGTATCTGAAGAACTCGAACTTATCAAGAACTTTTCAATTGATATACCCTCAGATTCAGGTCATGCTCCAAGACTCATCCGCGATTACGCCAGGATCGGTTCGTCTCTTGAGGCGGCGGCAGTAAAGATATTCGAAATATCCAAACGCACTTTTTTTATTGATAAAATGGTAATAGCTCAGGTTGGAAGGATTGAAGAGCTCTATCAGACCACATCGCTTATATTCAATAATAGGCAGTTTCGTTTCACTTACGACAGGAATGTTGGCCTCATGGGGAATATAAATACGCTTGCTGTACTATTGGAAGAGGCTGTTGAAGATATGGAGTCGGCAGATTCGCCTTCCGGACTTGAAGAGATGCTCAAAAAGATGGAGGAGCTCGCCAGAAAGCAGGCGCAACTAAACAAAAATACTTCTCAGGCAATGTCTTCGTCTCAGGGAACGGGAATGACGCAGATGCAGGAGATGATGAACAGGCTTGCTCAGGAACAGGCTCAGCTTTATGATGCTCTCATGAAGATGCAGTCCGGTATGAAGAGCCCCGGCGAGCAGGGCGAGCCCGGAAGCGAAGGAGCTCCCGGAGACGGGATCGAAGGTCAGCAGGGTAACGCGGGAAGCGGTTCGCCCGGGGATAGCGGCGCAAGAGGAAACTCGGGTAATCCTGTCGCCGGCCAGAACGGCGATTTCTCAGGAGAGGGCAGCGGACTGGGTAAAAGATTAGGAAACATAAGTTCAGATATGAAAGAGATCGAAGATCAGCTGAGGGATAAAAAACTGGACGAATCTCTTCTTTCAAAGCAGGATCAGGTACTGGACAAACTGCTTGACGCCGTTGAATCCATGAAGAGAGAAAAGCTTGACAATAAGAGAGAAAGCAGATCAGGCAGTAAAATTGCGGTCGACCCGGGAAATATTAAGATTGACGGCGACAACAATCTGAAGGAAATGCTGATAAGAACGCTGAAGGACGGATACTCTAATGAATATAAGATCAAAATAAAAAAATACTTCAGAGAACTTGAAAATTGATAAAAAGGAGGAGATCATGAAACAAATACTCAAGAATCTCATACTTATATTTACGGCATTCGTTATCATTTCATGTTCAGGAATGAATGATAAACTGACCGTCATCTCATTAAGCTCGCTGAACGGGAATATTTTCCCGATAGAAAAAGACTCGGTCAAAATTGGAGGGTTCAGTCTGTTATCCTCAAAGATAAAAGAGCTTAATAAAAATAACAGGATCAAAACTGACATTATCGGCAACTCTAATTTCATCTACGGAACAAGGGAGGCCTATCTAACCTCAGGAAAGTCCGTTATAGATCTGATGAACATTCTAAACTTCAGCTGCCTGGTCATAGGTCACAGAGAATTCTATTTCGGTTACGAAGAGCTTGCTGAGCTGGCTAAACAGGCGCAATTCCCTTTCATATCTTCAAACATTGTGAACAAAGATTCGACCAGAATTAGTTTTATTAGGCCCTACATAATACTTAAAGACGGTAAAAGCGCAGTGATCGGTATAAGCACGAGTAAGGTCATAAAAGCTAATCTCGAAAAAGACGTGAGCAGCATTGCCGTGCTCGATCCGGCAGATGCAGTTGCCAGGTATTCTGCCGAACTGAAAGAAAAGGGGGTAGGTATTATTATCGTTGCCGGAGATTACAATTGCGGTGAAGGTTCGGGATCTAATCTGACTACTTCTGAGGCGGACAGATTATTTTCGCTCCGCGATGTAGATGTTTTTCTGACAACGACCGAGAACAACAGAAGTTGTTCGCTCGAGGGCAAAAAACCTGTTTACAGCTGCGGAATTAACGGTTCTGAACTTATTTCATTCAGTGTTGCCGGTGATAAAGTAGAAAATATAAAGAAATACGCTGTGAACTCGGGAGGATTACAGCCTGATAAGGAGATAGCTTCACAGATGGCTGAGATAAATAATATGATCGAGGCTTTGACCGGAAAGGTACTTGGAACAGCTACAGATGATATTCCGCATGCTTTGGGGGATAAGTTTAGCGTGGAGACGCCCCTCGGGAGCCTCATTTCAGATATAATGAGAGAGTACACCGGTACAGAAATTTTTTTTATGAATAGCGGAAAGGTAAGGAATGGTTTTGAAAAAGGCCCTGTGACTCTTGGAGATCTATATGACATAATGCCCTATGAAGGTAATATAGTATCCGTAAAAATGAACGGAGAACAGATACTTGCTGTTCTTGAGAGTTCATGTTCTCTCAAAATGAGTAAGAGTTTTCTTCAGGTGTCAGGTCTCAGTTTTACTTTCGATTCTTCAGCCAAACCGGGAAGCCGCGTGCAGAAAGGGAGCGTAAAAATTAAAGGAAAACCGCTTGACAGAAAGCGTGTTTATACCGTATCCTTAACTGATTATATTTATCAGGGAGGAGACTCATACAACGAATTTATCGATCTTGGTGTGGAACTTGATACGGTTCATCAGAAACAGATGAGAGAAATAATCAAGGATTACATATTGACAAGAGGATCGATAAGCAAAGGGGAGAACAGCAGAATTACAGACGTTTCTAAACTTTAAATGGAGAATAAGCTTTGGCTTCGACAGATATGATGAGGGATAAATTAATATACAGACTTGTTTTTCTGTTTATAATGATCGTTCTTCTTCCTATAGGTGTAGTGGCGTATTTTTTTTACGATCTGATAATCGATAGCCATAATGAGAATATCCTTAAT
>Ga0265294_10010426_pt1 | contig 10568 bp, 8 predicted proteins | sample MunlanPumphouse3_FD_192504 | JGI IMG/M metagenome (GOLD analysis project Ga0265294, IMG submission 192504) | Groundwater microbial communities from a municipal landfill in Southern Ontario, Canada - Pumphouse #3 | ecosystem: Environmental > Aquatic > Deep subsurface > Groundwater | place...
AGTCTTGAAATATTAAATTGTCATAATAATCAATTGACCAGTTTAGAGGGAATAGAAAATCTAAATAATCTTGAAGTGATACGGTGTTTTAATAATCAATTTACAAATGAATATAAAAAATATTTAATAAATTATTGTAAAGAAAAAAATATTAGATATTGAAATAAAAACTTTTATAATTCTAAATAATATAAGTTTAAAAACGCAAATGATTTTATTGAAGAGGTTTTTTTGAAACAACAATAAATAAAATTATTAATTATTTCTATGATATGTATATTAAATAATATTAAATTTGGTAATCCCAAATTATCTAAATATCAATTATCTTATTTTGATGATTTTATTCAGTTAATAAATAATAAAAAAATAACTGAAATATTTATATATGGTGATTTATTTTATAGTTCAAATTCAATAACATTTGATTTATTAAGTAAAGTTTTAGATATATTTGAACATATGTCTAAAATTCCTATTTATATTTTTGAAAATTATTATTGTTTAAGTGCAATAAAACCATACGTTAAAGTTAATAAAGATATTATAAATGATAAAATAAAAGATATATCGCTCTTCCAACATAATAAAAATGAAAATTATAAAATTGGATATCTTTTAATGAAAGATGGTAAAACATCTTTTGTTGAAAATAAAATAACACCTAAATTTATTCAATATGAAATTAATGATATCAAAGATTTAAATAATATTGAAATAACAAAAGATTTTATTGATTTGATTATAAATTCTGATGTAATAAATAATCAACAAAATAAAAATATAGTTGATTTGTTCTCCAATAATAACCCAAATATAAATATTTATTATACTGAATTAATCAACAATGAAAATGAAATCAAAATGGATCATAATAATATGAATATAAGAAATATATTGATCGACAATGTTGAATTAGATTTAAGAGAAGAATTACATGAAGTATTCTCTATTTATGATAGAAAAAATTAACTAAATATTTACCGTTTTATTTTTTATATATACATATGCTACAATCATATAAAAATAGTAAATTAGTATGCTACTAACAAAAGAAGTAAATATAAAAATAAAACAACCAAATATAAAATATTATTTGAGTTTAGGGTATAATGTCAAATATAATGATATCATTAAAATAGATACAAAAAAATTACCCCCTTTTTCAAGAGAAGTTGTTAAAGTAAAATGTGATGTGTGTGGAAAAGAAAAAGAACTAAAATATTTTGTTTATTATAAGAATTTTAAAAAATATAATTATTATGCTTGTTCTCAAAAATGTAGTCAGAGTAAAATAAATAAAACAAATAATGAAAAATATGGATGTGATAGGCCAATACAAAATAAAGAAATTAGGAAAAAATTAGAAAAAACTAATATAAATAAATTTGGATGTGAGATAAGCACCATGAATATTGACATTATAGAAAAAATTAAAAATAAATATATTGATAGATTATTAAAAAAATATAAATATTTAAAAATAAATTATATAAAAGACCATATTGCCAATTTTAAATGTGATAATAATAAGGATCATAATTTTGATATCGATTTTGCTTTACTCGGAAATAGAATAAAATATAAAACTATAATTTGCCCCATATGTAATCCTATAAATTCTTATACAATAAGCGGTAGAGAATTACAATTACAGAATTTTATAAAAGAAAACTATAAGGGTAATATTTTATTAAATGATAATAATATAATAAAACCAAATGAAATAGATATATATTTACCAGATTTAAAAATAGGTTTTGAATTTAATGGTTTATATTGGCATAACGAATTACATAAACCAAATAATTATCATTTAAATAAAACAGAATTAGCTGAAAAACAAGGAATAAGTCTTATTCATATATATGAAGATGACTGGTTATATAAACAAAATATAGTTAAATCCAGAATATTAAATATTCTTGGAAAATCTGAAAAAATAATGGCCAGAAAATGTGAAATAAAAGAAATTGTCAATAGTGATATGTTTAAATTATTTTTAAATACTAATCATATTCAGGGATCAGTTAATTCAAAAATAAAATTAGGATTATTTTATAAAGACGAATTAGTTAGTTTAATGTCTTTTGGTTCGCTAAGAAAATCAATGGGTCAAAAATCAACAGAAGGTTATTATGAAATGTTGAGATTTTGCAACAAATTAAATACAATTGTTATCGGTGGAGCTAGTCGTTTATTTAATTATTTTATTAAAAAATATAATCCAATTAAAGTAATTAGTTATGCTGATCGCAGTTGGTCAAATGGTAATTTATATGAAAAATTAGGATTTCAGTTAGAACACAAGACTAAACCGAATTATTATTATGTTATAGACGATATGAGGAAATATAGGTTTGGTTTTAGAAAAGATGTATTGATTAAAAATGGAGCAGACCCCACTAAAACTGAGCACCAAATAATGCTAGAAAAAAATATATATAGAATATATGACTCTGGTAATTTAAAATATAATTATAAAAATAATTATCTATATGATATGTGATGAAAAAATAAATATAACTATAAATAGTAGAAATTTAATATATTATAGATCAAAAAATTATAATGTTAGTGTTGGTGATAGCATTGTTGTAAATATATCTGATTTGTATAAGGGTAGTATTTATAAAATTAATATTAAATGTGATAATTGTGGTTCTGAAAAATATATGGAATATCGTCTATATAATAATAATTTAAAAAAATATGGAAAATATTATTGTAATAAATGTAAGCATATAAAATCAAAATTGACAAAATTAGAATTATACGGAGACGAGAATTATAACAACATGGAAAAAAATAAAAAAACTTGTATTAAAAGATATGGAGTTGATCATTTTAATAAACTAGATAATTTTAAAGAAAAAATAAAAAAGACGAAGTTAAAGTTATATGGAGATGAAAAGTATAATAACATAGAAAAATGTAGAAAAACAAAATTAGAATTATACGGAGACGAGAATTATAATAACATAGAAAAAAATAAAAAAACTTGTATTAAAAAATATAATGTCAGCAGTGTTTTCTATTTAGATAAAATTAAAATGAAATCATTTGACACCAGAAAAAATAGATTAATTAATTTATATAAAAAATACAATTTAATAGATATAAATTATGATAAATATTTGTATATATGTAAATGTGATAAAAATCATATTTTTGAGATACCAAAAACTATTTTTTATAATAGAATAAAAACTAAAAACACATTATGTACAATATGTAATCCAATTGGATTACAATCATCAGATAAAGAAAATATAATATACGATTTTATAAAGGATAATTATGACGGCGAAATAGTAAAAAATAATAAAAATATAATAAATCCATTAGAATTAGATATTTACATACCTGATTTAAAAATAGGATTTGAGTTTAACGGATTATATTGGCATAATGAATTATATAAGCCAAATAATTATCATTTAAATAAAACTGAATTATGTGAACAAAAAGGAATTAAATTGATTCATGTTTTTGAAGATGACTGGGTTTATAAACAAGATATAGTTAAGTCAAGAATATTAAACATATTAAATAAAACCAATAATATAATATTTGCTAGAAAGTGTCAATTAAGAGAAATAAATAATAATAGATTAATTAAAGATTTTTTAGAAAAAAATCATATACAAGGTTTCGCTAGTTCTAAAGTCAAATTAGGATTATATTATAATAATGAATTAGTTAGTTTAATGACATTTGGAAATTTAAGAAAATCATTAGGTAATAAAAGAAAGGAAAAAACATATGAATTAATTCGGTTTTGTAATAAATTGAATAGTAGTGTAATTGGCGGGGCAAGCAAATTATTTAAATATTTTAAAAATAATTATAATCCGAACGAAGTAATTACATATGCTGACAGGAGTTGGAGTCAGGGAGATTTATATAAAAAATTAGGATTTGTTTTTATTGAAAAAACATCACCAAATTATTATTATGTTATTGATAATTTTAGATATCATAGATTTAATTTTAGGAAAGATAAATTAATTAAAGAAGGATACGATAAAAATAAAACTGAACATGAAATAATGTTAGAAAGAAAAATATATAGAATATATGATTCTGGTAATTTAAAATATAATTATAAAATATGAAAAAATTTTTAATAAATATAATATATTTTCTAATAGAAATAATAGAAAAATATGAATATAGAAATTTAGAAAAGGATGAGGATGACATTTTAAAGAAAATTATTAATACAATTTTTTTAAAAAAAGATATGTTAGTTGAAACCGATTACGGTTATGTCCCATTTTCTGAAATAAGTATAACGCAACCATTTCAAAGATATAGATTGGAATTAGAAAATGGATTATGGATCGAAGGAGCTGATGATCATATTGTTTTTTGTGAGAATCATATCCCGAAAAAATTAATTGATTTAACTGAACACGATTACATTTTAACTAAACGAGGATTAAGTAAAGTGAAATTTATCGATAAACTACGTAGTAAAATTAGTATGTTTGATTTATCAATTGATACCCCAGAAATGAGTTATTACACAAATGAAATATTATCACACAATACAGTATCAGCCGCTATAGTCATTCTTCATACAGCTATATTTAATGATGATAAAGGTATTATGATTGTAGCTAATAAATTTGAAACAGTTAAAGAAATTATAAGAAAAATTAAAGATATTTATAGATTGTTGCCTTTCTTTTTGAAAGCTGGAGTTGCTAACTGGAATGAAAAACAGTTATCTTTTGAAAATAATAGTAGAATACAAGGACAAGCCCGTTCTAAAGAACCAGCTATTGGTTTTGCCATCGACTTATTATATTTAGATGAGTTTGCTAAAGTTCCTGATAATATAATTAGAACATATTATGGTTCTGTTGTTCCGACAGTATCATCTATTGAAAATTCTAAAATCATCATTACATCAACTCCCGATGGATATAACTTATTTTGGGAAATTTTAACAAAAGCTGAATTACCAAAAGATGACCCAAATTGGAATAAATATGCAGCTATGAGAATATATTGGTGGCAAGTTAAAGGTCGTAGAGATGTTAAATTATTATTTTTTGAAAATAAATTAAAAAGTTATAATTTAGAATTAGATTATGTCATTAATAAATTGGTATCTATGGGATATAATATAGAAAGTCATCAAATAGATAATGATATATGGTATAATATTAAATTTTTTCAAGATGATGAAAAAACACCTTATCCGAATGCTTCTATAGATGATATTAGGCAATTGAGAATTGATGATGTTATTCCATTGCCTGAATTGTGTAGAATAACAAATTGGGAAGAAGAACAAACAAATTTAATTGGAGGTAAAAGTTTATTTAAACAGGAATATGAAATTCAGTTTATAACAGACGATAAACTTTTATTTGATAGTGTTATGTTTGAAACTTTTATGAATGAAAGATGCGAATTTGATACACCATATCTTGAAAATTTTGAAAAAAAATTAAATATTCCATATAGTAATTTAAAATTCGTTAAAGATAGACCTGATTTATTTGAAATTCAAAAATCTAAAGATTATTATATTGCTATATCAATAGATTTAGCGGAAGGATTAGGTTTAGATTATTCTGTTATAAATATTTTTAGATTAAAAATGAAAGACGAAAAAGTTATCGATTTTAAGAAAGATTTCTATACTAATAAATATGATTTATTTAAATTAGATCAAATAGGAATGTTTAGAAATAACGTATATTCTATAAATGAAATGGCTCATATTTTATATTTAATTGTTTTCGAATTATTTGATCCGGAAAAAGTTAAAATAGTTTTAGAAATGAATAAAAATTTAGGAAATGATTTACTTAATAATTTAAGACATGTTTTTAATGACAATAATGATTTCTCTGATGGGGTATTTGTTAGATATAAACACAGAGAAAGTGATTTGAAACCTAAAGTTGGATTAATTATAGGTCATAATAAAAAGTTATTTTTAAAAGATTTTCAAGATGCCATTAAAAAAGAAAATATAATTTTACATGACGATACAACTATTCTTGAATTAAAATCATTTACCAAAAAAGAAACTCCAAGCGGAGAAATAACATTTAGAACCGAATCTGGTCATGATGATTGCGTTATGACATTAATAGGATTATCTAGTATTTTTGATAATTATTATTATAAAAATATGGTTGATACTTATTGTGATTATAATCTGAACGATAAAGAAAAAGGTGTTTTATTAAAATTTTTAAATTCTAGAGATGACGATTCTATTATAAATTATCAAGCTTTTAGTGGAGCTCATAAAAGATTTTATCCTAAAATAAAACCAGATATGAAGCCAATTTCTACAATATCTCCATTTAGTCAAAATTATGAAAATAGGAATCCATTTGATAGAAAATTTTAATCATTTTTTAAATCTTTATAATCCTTTTTTTCAATATTGTCTTTTATTATACCTGAACCTTCGCATATAGGGCAAGTTTCTCCGTTCATATATCCTCTCCCATCACAATTATAGCATATATTTATTTCATCTATATCAATTAAGTTATTATTTATCGACATTTTATTATTATTTTTTAATGGAATTCATATGGCAATTAATTATCCTGCCAATCTTCTTCTCCGTGTGGATCTATGTCGGCATGCTTATCTCTTTCTTCTTTCTTTAATTTCTGTAATTTTTTATTAAATATTAATCTCCAGTAACCATTTATTTGATATACTACAATTTGATCTATATTTTTTAATATATCTTCTAATTCTATATTATGAAATTTACTAATATGTTTGAATAAATTGTTAATGGTATTTAATTTAACAGAATTATTTAATATTCTAATTTTATTTGTATTTGTTATAGAATTAGCAATTTCATTAAAAAAATCAATATAAATAAATTCTATTTTTTTAATAGTTTCATAATTATTATCGACTTTTTTATAATTTAATAAATAATCTATTATTAGATCCAAAAATATGTCATAATATTTATAATACCCATAAGAGCCAGAAATTTCTATTTTAGATTCTTCTATCTTTAATTTTCTTAAATAGTAATCTAATGTTAATAAAAATTTATCATCCTTTTCTTTTCTAGATTTTCTAAACATCCCCTCATTTACAACAGATTCTTGTATTGGAAATCTTGATGGTTTAGTTAATATTATTTTATTTTTCTTAAATTTATTTAATTGATTATTTGAAACTAAATTTGTTTCTAAAACTAAATTATAATTATTAATTCTATCCATTATTATATTAAATAACTCGTCATCTGTATTTAATAATAATTCATTAAAATAATCTTGTATGTTATTAGCATAATTAATGTTTTTAATATCATCATCATAAAAACTAACTCTTTTATACCAATCTTGTTTTAAATAAATGAATTTATTTCCAGATATTTTTAATCCTATTAAATGCTCTAATATAACTTGTAATTTTTTATCTGGGGACGATGTATAACCCCTATTTCCAACAAAAAATATTTTTTTTATTTCAATTCCAATTTTATTTAATTCCAATCTTAATTTATTTAATAAATCCGAATGATTTTTTTGATTAGATCTGGCTGTTAATAATCCAATATCAACAAATTTGTTATATCTTAAATGTTCAATATTATTTAATAATACATCAAATTCTTTTTTATTTAATAATTCTTTTTTAATTTTTGGTATAAAGGATATTCCAAATCTTTCAATATTATCACTCTTAGATTTTAATTTGATTAAATCGAATAATTCCTTACTTATATAGAATTTTTCGCCATTATAATTTAATGGCATATGATCATTTATATAATTTCCATTTTTAATTAAAGAAAATTCTATATCTGATATAGTTAAAATTGGTTTATATGGCTTATCTTTGTCTATAATCCATATGTCATCATTTTTAATATTCCATAAAGTTCCATCTAAATCAAATAAAGCTAATTCTTTAATCATATTAATTTTATATTTTTTATTATATATTAAATTATCATACTCAATTTTTTTATACAACTTTTATCTTTATTTTTGTATAAATTATAATAAAAAATTAATAATAAAATAAAATATGAAAAAATTCTTCACTTTTTTAATTACATTTTTTTTATTTTTTATAAATGTCAATAGTCAAGATTCTATTGATATTCATAAAATAGATCCTTTTAAATATAATGGGGGCATATCACTTGTTAGTGATTATGGAGATTTTATGAGCCAATCTTTTGAGGATTCTCTTCATAATGCTTTATATAATTATGAAAAATTAACAGGAGTCGAGATAGCTATTTTGACTATACCATCTTTAAATGGTAATGATGCTCAAGATTATTCTGTTAAGACTTTTAATAGATGGGGAATAGGCAAAAAAGGAAAAGCTGCTCATGGGGGAGATAACGGAATATTAGTTATGACAAGCATGGAAGATAGATCTTATCATATTACAACAGGATATGGTATGGAGGATTTATTTCCTGATATAATGTGCAAAAGATTTGGTGAAGAATATTTAGTGCCAAACTTTAAAAATAGTAATTATGAAAGTGGATTTAGACAATTGACATCAGCTATGATGAATGAATTTGGCAACGAGTCGATAGAAAGAAAAAAAGAACTTAGGGAACAAATTATAAAAGAAAGAAAAGAAAAGGCTCTTAATTTATTTTGGGGGATACTTGAAATTACATTTATTATAATTTTTTGTGTCGCGCTTTTTTATTTAATTAATAAAATAATTAATAAATATAAAAAATTTAAATTAGATAAATTATCAATTAAAAATGATATTAATAAATATAATAATATGATAATGATAATGAAAAATTCTAAATTTGTATCAAAAGATTTCGATGATTTAAAAGACAAATTAATGAATTTTAATAATATTGTTATAAAAAGAAAAAATATAGATAAGATAAAAGATGATCTAAATAATGTGGCTAAAGATGTAAGTAATTTAAGTTCAATAATGATTGGTATAAATAAATCTATATCTAGTATTAAAACTATGGGCGATATATATAAAAATAAAACAGGAGAATTGCCCAAATTCTTAGTTGAAAAAAGAAATAAGATTATAAGTATATCCGATTTAATTCAAATGGATCAAATAGATCTATCTCTTAAAACTAAAAATAAATATGATATTATATTAGATGATTTAATCAATCTTAATATTGAGTTTAAAAATTGTATTAATAATTTAAAATCTTTTAATCAATATAAATTAAATATAGAAAATAATATAAAAATTTTAGTTGATAAATTTAATCTATCTGATAAATATTATGAATATATTATAGATTACGGTTATTTAGATCAAGAAGAAATTGATTTAAAAAAAAGTGATATGGTAAATACTATAAATTATTATGTTGATAAAATATCTAATATTTATATGAATGATTTAAAAGGGGCTTTAGATATTTATAAAGATTTAAAATCTTATATAGATAAAATTAATGTAGATTTAGATAAAAATATCAATACATATAATAAAATTATTGATGGAATAAAATTTATAGATGATAATGAAAATGTCATATCAAAGAAAGAAGATGAAATTAAAAAATATTATAAGTATATAAAAGATTCAGACCATTCCAAAATAGTAAAATCATTAAAGGATTATGAAATATCTAAAAATAATAAATTATATAACGGAAATTATGATGTTTTAAAAATGTCTTTTATATTGAAAAATATACTTGATCTTTTTAATTTAATTATATCTAAAGCTAAATCTGATAAAAAGAAGAAAGATGAAGAGGAAGAAAGAGAAAGAAAAAGAAGAATGAATAATTATAGCGGAGTCGGATATAGCGGAGGGTATGGTGGAGGATCTTCTTATAGAAGCGGTGGAGGAAGTTCATTCGGGGGATTCGGCGGAGGTTTTTCTGGAGGGGGAGGAGCTGGAGGCAAATGGTAGTTTTAATTCAGAACTATATATCGCTACATCAAAGAACTAATTAAAATAATGTTTAATTAAAGAAAATTAACAAAAATGGGTAGATTTATAGATGATAAAACAATTTGGGTTATTATGAATGATAACTTTAATGATGTAAAAGAAATAATTGAAACTGAAATGAGAGTTTCGCCTTTTGGTAAAATTGGAACAAGAACATATATTGTTAAATTTAAAAATTCAAACGATGAAGTTAAATTAGTAAAAATAGATGATGAATTATATCAGAAAGTTTATAAGGAGTACAAACCTACCTGCGGTTGAAATTGAAAAACAACAACATGAAACACATTGGATTAATGAGTTGAATAAACTATCTACTGATAATAAAGTTTCTTTTATATCTGATTATTTCAAATGTATAGATGGAAATGACTTTGATGCCTCTTTTTTGTTTAAGAATGGTGTTTTGGATTTCAAAGAATTGAAAAAATCAATTGTTAAAGTATTATATAAGTCTATGGTAAGTGATAGATCTTTTGATAAATTCATAATACTTGGTGATGGAACTAATGCTAAAATACTTTGTAGTGATTTAACTAAATTTAATGAAGATGTTGATAATGGTGTTATTGAAGTTAAATCTGACTATTTCCGTATAAATCAAGATGCTAATATTGGTTGGT
>Ga0265294_10010427_pt1 | contig 10568 bp, 9 predicted proteins | sample MunlanPumphouse3_FD_192504 | JGI IMG/M metagenome (GOLD analysis project Ga0265294, IMG submission 192504) | Groundwater microbial communities from a municipal landfill in Southern Ontario, Canada - Pumphouse #3 | ecosystem: Environmental > Aquatic > Deep subsurface > Groundwater | place...
GTCTTGAAGAAATCTCTAAAATTTAGTATAATAAAACAAATATTAGTAACTTTTTGATTATTTTATTACTAGTTAGTGAAAGGTATAATTAAGATGAACAGAATTACAGAAGAGTTAATAAATGAATGCTACTTTTATTGCTACAAAAGAATATATGATAAAAAGTCAAAAAGCAAAACATTATTTTAAAATTATACCAATTAATAAAATTCTATTTGAGACTGATGCACCGTATACAATTGGATTTAAGAATAAATATAATTTATACTTTTGTGATGAAATATATAATTTTTTATCACTAATATATGATTATACTATTATCGAACTAAAAAGTATAATTTTAAATAATATGAGTACATTATTAAAATGATTATAATAATTAAAAGTAAATATTTTACTCTATGTCAATATCTTAAAAGAATAACCACCAAAATAGTTTATATAAGAACTTAATGGTGGTTATAATTATTATTGAGTTTGATAAGTAAACTTTATATGTAATATATAAATAAGAATAAAAACAATGACTTAATTTGTTTTATTCTTTATTTCTTTATCAAAACATGATACAATCATTATATGTATATATTAAACTGAATCATATAATAAATGTTTAAGCAAAGATTATTAATAGGCAAATATATTTTTGTTATATGTTCGCAAGTAAACAATAAAGATAATACAAATGAGGAATAGTAGATGAAGAGCCAAAATTTAATAAAAAATGAAAAAAAAATGTATAATTTAATTGATCTTTTCTGCGGATGTGGTGGAATAACACAAGGATATAGTCAAACAAATAGGATAAATGTTGTAGGAGCAATAGATTTTAATCAAGCTGCCTGTAATACCTATAAACTAAATTTTTCAGATGCAAACGTTATTTGCTGTGATATAAAAGAAGAAAAAGTAGAAGAAACAAAATTTAATCAAGTCGATATTATTGTTGGAGGACCACCATGTCAAGGCTTTTCTGCACTAAATAGGCATAATAAGAATTTGGAAGATGATCTACGAAATGTTTTATTTCTACAATATATAAGATTTGTAAAAGAACTATCTCCTAAAGCTATTATGATTGAAAATGTACGCCAGATTTTAACTCAAAAAGATGGTTTTGCTCGTAAAACAATTTGTCAAATGTTGAATGATCTAGGTTATAATGTTTCATATAAAGTACTTAATGCTGCAGAGTTTGGAGTCCCTCAAAAAAGAATGAGAGCATTTATTGTGGGAATAAAAAAAGAGATTGGCGAATTTGACTTTAGTGTAATAGATAAATATAAGGTTATGAACTATACAACAGTAGATGAAGCTTTGAGTGACTTATATAACTTAGAAGAAAATAAAAACGAAAGTATATCAAGTTATACTTTAACAAGTACTTATAAAAGTAAATATATTGAAAAGATGCATGATAATACAGGGATAATAAGTAATCATTTGATTAAGTATCCTAACGTAAATGTACAAAAAAGAATAAATTATGTTCCGAGTGGTGGAAATTGGAAAAATGTTCCAGAAGAATTATTCCCTTCTCAACGAAATAACAGACATTCAAATTATATGAGACGATTAGATAGAAATGGGCAATCAATAACTATAGATACAGGTCATGATGTTTATTTTCATCCAATTTATAATAGAGTACCAACTGTTAGAGAATCTGCGCGAATTCAAAGTTTTCCAGACAAGTTTATATTTACTGGAACAAGAGCAGAACAATTGAAACAAGTTGGTAATGCTGTTCCTCCAATGCTTGCTGAAGTTGTTGCCAAAGGAATACTAGAGGTTTTAGATAATGAAAAATAGAATTATAGATTTATTTTGTGGAGCTGGGGGATTATCATTAGGCTTTGAGAATGCTGGATATGAAACTATACTAGCAGTTGATTTCTGGGAACCTGCAATAAATACGTTTAATCATAATCGAAAAAATAAAGTAGGCTTAGTAAAAAATATAACAACATTAGATGAATCATTTTTTGAAAAATATGATTTAAATAGTGTGTTTGGGATTGTTGGAGGACCACCATGTCAAGGATTTAGCATGGCTGGGAAAAGAATAATTGATGATGATCGAAATAAATTGTATCGCGATTATTTTAGAGTTTTAAAAATAATTAATCCAACTTTTTTTGTAATAGAAAATGTTACAGGTATTTTAAATTTAAACGGTGGCGCAGTTAAAGAGGATATAATTAAAAGGTCTAACGAGACTGGATATAAAGTGTTTATAAAAACATTATGTGCAGTTGAGCACGGTGTTCCACAAAATCGTAAGCGAGTATTTTTTATAGGTATTAAAAAAAATAATTTGAATGGCGAATTCATTTTTCCTGAAGAATTGAATAATAAAATCAGTTGTGAAGATGCTATATCTGATCTTCCTCGCTTAGATTTGTTAGAAGATAATAAGAAATATAGATGTGATCCACAATCTGATTATCAAAAAATGATGAGAAAAAATTCACAGATTGTTTATAATCATGAGCAATCTAAACACAAAAAAGAAACAATCGAAACAATATCTCATGTACCTGAAGGTGGTGGAATGAAAAATATTCCTGAGGAACTTCGAGGAAATAGAAATTATTCTTCACTTCTACGAAGAATGGATCGATCTAAACCAAGTCAAACAATTGATACTGGTCACAGAACATATTTTCATTATGAAGAAAACCGTATTATTTCTGTTAGAGAAGCAGCTAGATTACAAAGTTTCCCTGACACATATGAGTTTTTAGGTTCTAAACAATATCAATATAAGCAAGTTGGGAATGCTGTTCCACCGATATTGGCGTATGAAGTTGCAAAAAGCATTAGAAGATACTTTGCTGAGGAGAAATAATGGGAAAATATAAAAAATTTATTAAATTTTATATCGATAATTCTTCGTTTTTGTTTGAAGATGGTTTGCGTCCTGCTAAAAGTATAACAAGAAATATTATTTATGCCGTACAACCATTTGTTAATTATTATTTAGAAACAAGAAGAATATCATATAAGGACGTAGAAATATCAAGGAATATTTTAAAACTAAATACAAGTAATGTTACTTCGACAACAAGAGATAACATACGTAACCTTGAAGAATTACAATTTATAACGTCAAATAAGAAAGATCCACATCTTTTTAAATTAACAAGAAATTTTATTGAATTTATAAATAGTGGTCTTACATTACAAGAATATATTTTTCAAAAATTACGATCTATTAAAGAAATATCTGATATAAGTATGTTTTTTAATTGTATCCTATGCACTTTAAGAGAAGGAATAGAATATGGAGAAATAATCAATTATCCAGATAGCTATGATAAATTTTGTAGGAAAGTTATTGATAAAGAAAAACGTATAAAACTATGTGAAAAAGTATATCATCTATATGGATTTCATGGAAAAGATAAAGAATTTGGTGAGTATACCCCCAATGCAATATATCGATTTGTAAGTACATGTTGTTCATTAAAATTAATTAAACTTGATGGTAATGATGAGTATGGATTTACAAGATATATAATTGATAATAAAGGTTTTGAATTGCTAGATATTTTAGAAAATCAATTGGTTGTTGAAGAAGAAACGAAGTATGTTTTACCTGTGGAGGAGAAGACTCAAACTTTAAACGAAGCTAATGTATTTGAGGATATTTATGATTCAATTTATTTAGCTGAATTAAATAACATTCAACCTGATGAGATTTTAAATACTATTGATTTGCCTTTACCATTAGTCAATGATTTACAAATTACAAAGAATAAGCGAGATCCTAAAAAAGGCGCTAATGCTAAAAAAAGAGCAAAATATTTATGTGAAGTTAATAAAGAACATATAACATTTAAAGGAGCAAATGGTGAAAATTATTCTGAAGCACATCATTTGATACCAATGAATATGCAAAATAAGTTTTTCTATAGTTTGGATGTAGAAGCAAATATTATTTCACTATGTCCAACATGTCATAACTTATTACATCATTCTATAAATAAAGTGGAAAAACGAAAAATAATCGAAAAATTATATAACGAAAGAATAGAAAGATTGAAAAATTGCGGTATATATATAAAATTAGAAGATTTAATAAAAGTATATAACAATTAATGGAGGTAAACATGTCAGCAACTCGAAGATTTGAATGGAGATTTCCGATACTTGATGGCGGAAAAAGACAAGGAATCAATGATAGTGGTATTGCAACATTTGCTGGGTCGGAATTATATAATAATCTTGCAAGAGAAATATGCCAAAATTCTTTAGATGCTAAAGATTCATCATCCAAAGAACCAGTAATTGTAACATTTAGTTTGATGAGTTTATTTAGTGGAACTTTTTATCCAACAAGTGGACTTCATAATGCGTTAACGAATTGTAAGAATTATTGGCAACAATATGATGATCAAAAGTTAAATTCATTTTTAGAAGAAGCATTTAAAACATTGAATGAAGAACCAATTGAAGTATTAAAAATTAGTGATTATAATACTATAGGATTAGCTGGTTCAAAAACTAGAAGTGATGCTTGGGATGCTTTGACTGGCTCAAATGGCGTATCTTTTAAAACAAATGGAAGTCAGGGATCTTTTGGTATTGGAAAAAATGCTCCGTATGCTTGTTCTAGTCTAAGAACTGTATTTTATAATACTTATGCAAAGAAAGATAATTGCAAAGCATTTCAAGGAGTTACATCATTAGTAACACATTTGAATAATAATAATGAAGAAACCCAAGGATGTGGCTTTTTCTATAATGTTGAAGATAGAAAACCAATTTTTGATTCTGATAATTGTAAAGATATAGAAATTTTCAAAAGAAATCAATATGGTACTGACATAATTATTTTTGGATTTAAGAAAAACAGCAAATGGAAAAATGATATAAAACTAGCAATAGTTAAGAATTTTTTTATTGCCATAATCGAATCTAAATTGGTCGTAAAAATTGATGAAATAGAGATAAATAAAAATACTATAAAATCAATTATTGATAGCGCAATAAAATTGGATGAAACAGATGATATATTAAAAAGAATTAAATATTACATTGATACATATACAACATCTGATAAAGTATTTGATTGTAAAATAATTAAAGATAAAGATGTTAAACTATATGTAAAAGTATCTGATGATTATACAAGAAACATAGCATATTTACGTGCCACTGGAATGTTAATATGTGAAAAATCATTAAAAAAAATGAAGCCATACGAAGCAATTTTAATAGTTAATGGTGATTCTATGAATGATCTTTTAAAACTTATGGAACCTCCAAAGCATGATAAATGGGATTATAAGCTTTTACCAGATGATAAACAAAACTATGGACATTCAATAATGAATAAATTAAAAAGATTTATTACCGAATCAATAGAATCTATTTGTAAAATTGACAGCCCAGAAGAAATAGATCCAGATGGTGTAAATTCATTTTTACCTGATGATATTGATTTTATTAATAAGAAAGGCTCAAAAAATAAAACAAATTATAGACCTGAAACTGTAGAAATTGAGAATGTTAAAAAGGTTAAAACTGAATTATCTAAAGGTAATGTAATTGGAAAATTATCAACAGGCGATAGTGATGACGGAAATGTTCACAACAATACAGATAGTGGTAAGATTTTTGATACTGATATACCAAAGTCAGGAAATGATAGAACAAACGGGTCTGATGTTATTACAGAACAATTATCTGGTACAAAAGAAATAATTAAATCATTAGATTCTACAATAAGAATAGTACCGATAAATATAGAAAATGGATTATATAAAGTTATATGTATATATAAGAGAAATTACTCAAAAGTATATTTAGATTTTAAAACAATAGGTGAAGATGGATCTCAAGATTTGATTAATGTCATAGGATATAATGATAATAAGTTTATAAGAGTGAATAAAGAAGTTTTTGAAATGCAAAATATTATTAAAGGACAAATATATACAAATATTATATGTCTTGGTATAAATTATAGAGCTGTTATTATGGTTGGAGGTGCTGGATATGAGGCTGAATGATAAGAATTATCCATATCCAATATTAGTGAGTGGAAGTCAAGATTATAACAATTCATCATTTAATATTGAAGTCATTGACGGACCAAGAGAAGAAAACAATAATATTTTAATAGGATTACAATACAGTCTAAAATGTACTGGATTAGAAAAATTATTGAACCAAAAGAAAATTACTATTATTTCACAAATATATAGTAGAAGTACATCATTTAGAAAATACTATTCATTTGATGAAAATAAAATTAGTATTGTTATTGATAAAGGTTTACTAGGAAGCAAAGTTGAAATATATACTTATATAACTTCAAATGAAGATATAGAAAAATTTTTATTAGAAGAACATAATAAAGAGTATTTTTCAGTACCAGTAAAGATTCAAAAAGGAGATAAATTGGGTTTTGCTGAAATGTTAACTTTTGATTTAAAACCATATGACTCGTTAAGACCAATAGCTTCAATAGTAGTTATTAAAGAAGACAAGAGAAGTGATGTAACTTCCATTGATGTAGATTTATCAAATGATAAGATATTTATTTACTTAAATTCAGATTTATATGATGAGTATAGAAAATTGCGGGAATTTCCTGATTTGCGTTTATATCTATCAGTATCTATTGTTATGCCAGCAATAATTGAAGCTTTATATGAAATTAAAAATAATCAAGATTTAGGTAATGATAAAAGATGGGTATCAAGTATAAATAGGGTTCTTAAGAAATTAAACATAGATTTGTATTCAACTGAATATAGTTGTTATTCAATAGCTAATATGATTTTTAAGAACGGATTAGAAACAAGTCTGATTTCTTTAGAGAAATTCTATAATATTGATGATAAGGAGTCATAATTATATGAAAATTAAATATTTAAGAGATATATGTTATGATGAATTATTTGAAAAAATAAATAAGAATTATGATAAATACATTAGTAATGAAGTTTGGATTGACAAATATTTTGAAAATGAAGATTATTTTATTGAATCAAACATAGAAATAAATGATGTTTCACTATTAGTAGGAAACAAACTTGATTACAATAATGCTATTTTATTATATGAATCAATGAAAAACTTAACACCATATCAAGCCACAAATTCATATTTATGGACTTATTTATCACATGATAGATATTATGATTATATGCATAATAGATGGCAAATTTCTAAAGATGATGATCCTACTAAAAATAATGGTAAAATAAAGGAAAGATACTTTTGTCAGCCAACTAGAAGAGGTTTACTAAGAAACGGAATATCAAGATTATGGTGGATAGTTTATTTGACATATAGAAATGATAGCAATAATCATTATGAATACACAAAAATAATTTTTTCTGATGAAGATTTGTTAATAGGATTAGTGGAAAGAGATTATGCAATGTGTAAAAATGTTGTTATTGGCATTTTGAAATATATGCAAGAATTCTTAGATGAAAAAAACAGACTTCCTAGTAGAGAGACAAGGCGTAATCTATTCAAATATATTAATATGATTGGATCCACTACTTTACTAGAATTTTTAGAGATAAATGAGATTTATGAAATAACTAAAAAATATTGCATAAATAATGAAAAATAAAGTATACTGAAAAACTTATTAACGATAGATGCAATTCTATCGTTTTTCATTTTTTAAGGAGGTTATGCTTAATGAAAGTGTTAGTGCAATAAATAATAACCAAGAATGGAGGTGTTTATAATGATTATTAATTATTCAGGTTATAAGAAGACTCAAGAAATAAAATCTAAATAGTTTAATTTATATAAATCTATAAGAAATTAAACTATACTAATTATATGTTATAGAATGTGACTGAATATTAGTTCAATATTTTTATCGGACTTATTAGTGACAAGATTGATAAATCTAAGGAATTTATCATTGAAGAACTTAATATTCGTTCATCTATGATGCTAGATCATATTAAAGAATAGAATGATCTAATTAAACTAGATTTTATTAATATAATATACATATAAAGTTCTAAGAAAGCAATGTAGTTTCAAACAAACAAAAGACTAAAAAGTTTATCATATGGAATTTGATAAAGAATTAGAAGAAAGAGCTCAAATAAATAATAAACTTGGTGTTAGAAATAGTACAATTTGTTTTATGAGTGGAATAGTAATTAGTTTTGTGGTAAAATAGTAAAAAATTTTGTTACCTTTTTTCACTAATGTACACTATATATATGAAAGGTGGTGAGAAGCAATGGAAAACAAGACAAGAGAAATACTTCTTCAAGATTTTGTGGATAACTATATGGAAAAGATATTCTATTTTTATTTGAAGAAAACCGGTAATTCAAATGATGCAGAAGACTTAACTCAAGATACAGCTTTGAATGTTGTTATTGAGTTGAATAAAGGAACTATTCCTTCTAACTTTCCTGGATGGATATGGCAAATTGCAAGAAATAGATATTTTAAATGGGCAAAAGCTAAACATATTAAAAATGAAATAATAACAAGTATTGATATTCATAACTTTGATATTGAAGATAATACAACTCTAGTTATAGATGAATTGATCAATGATGAGCAGCTAAATATTCGAAGAAGAGAATTAGCATTTATTAAAAAAGTATATAGGGATATCATAGTTGCTTATTACATTGAGAATAGAAGCATTAAATCCATTGCTGATAAATTGTCACTATCTTTAGATGTGGTTAAACAAAGACTATATCGTGCAAGAAATACATTGAAAGAAGGTATGAATATGGAACGTACATTTGGAAAAAGAAGTTATGCACCTGAACAAATTAATTTTATGATGAGTGGAAAAGATGGCAATAAAGGACAACCTTGGGCCATTATTAGTCATCTTATGTATAAAAACATTTTTTTAGAAGCTTATGAAAATCCATCTACAGCAGAAGAATTAGCATTAGAATTGGGGATAGCCTTACCATATATGGAAAACGAATTGGAATTTTTAGTTAAGGAAGAATTATTAATTAAAAATGGTAGTAAATACGAGACTAATTTTAAAATAATAAGTAAAAAAGAACAACAAGTAAAACATGAAAAATTAAAAATAATCCAAAAAGAAATAACTGAAAAAATGTGTAGACTAATAGATTTATATGTGAAAGAAGGAAAAAGGATAGATTTTTCAAACATTGGTTATGAAAATGCTAAGTGGGCAATTCTAATGAAAACATTTGATATATTATTTTATATATCAAAAAACCATATTTGTGGCGATGCACTATCCCAAAAATACTTTTATACTTATCCCAAAAGACCTGATGATGGTAGATGGACTTTAGAGGGATATGAGGTGGTGGATTTCTCTAAACCAGCATCTGTAGGGTTGCACGGCTATCAATTACCAGATAAACCTGAATTAACTGAATTATTTGATTTCGGCCAATATAAATTTTATTCACCAAATCTATATAGTAATATCCCTATGAAGATGAAATATATGGAAGCCTACACATTATGGCTCATTGTTAATAATAGATTAAATGAATGTGACAATACATATGTCGATGATTTAAAAAATTATGGATATATAACAAAAGAAAACGATATAATTATTCCTACACTTGTAATTTTTAACAACAATAAAGAAGAAAAACAATCATCTGAAATTAAAAGCCTTTATGATGAAATAATTGCTTTAATTCAAAAAAATCCAAATATAGAAAGAGGATATATTGTTGAGCAAGCCTTAAAAGATGGATGGCTAAAGTTTGATGAAAATACATTAAAATCAGTTGGAGCTTACATTTTTAAATAATTAGACTTATTGTATTGGCAATAATGATCTTTAATCTATTAATGAACTATTTATTTCCTATGTTAATTAAAAGAAGTATTAATATAATTTACTAATGAGATTTATATAAAAATTATTATTGGAAAATTAAAGGTGAATTTATCCTTACTAAAAAATATTTATCAGAAAACAGAATTTGAATTACCACCAATAGCAAAAATGCTGATGGTGGTTTTTATGTCTATAGTATAAAGGTAGTAAAATTTTGATAAAATATATCTTTTGTTTAAATTCAACATTCACTAGAATATTTACAAATTTCTAGTTATTGTTTAAAGAATAAAAGGAAGGTATAATGGTTACATCAAGGAGGAAAGATATGGATAATATTGGTATTGGAAAATACATAAAAAAATTAAGGTTGGAACAAAGCATGACTCAACAAGAACTTGCAAACAAATTAAACATTAGTTTTCAAGCAATTTCTAAATGGGAGACTGGGGAAACACTTCCTGATATTTCTATTATTTTAGATTTATGTGATATTTTAAATATAACAGCTGATATGTTGCTAAATGGTGGAGCTATCTTAACCAAAAAGAGAAAATTACTAGCTGTAAGTGATGTGATTGCTGGATTTGAATCAATCGGGAATGTAAAAAAATATTTTGGTTCTAGCAGTACTTTTTACAAAGGTATGGTAGAAGGTATAAATAAAGCGATGAACTTTGATCTAGAAGAAAGCTTAGAGAAGTATCGAGAAGTATTGTATGCTGAAGTTTTAATCCAAGGAATGCTATATGATAATCGAGTGGTA
>Ga0265294_10010428_pt1 | contig 10568 bp, 3 predicted proteins | sample MunlanPumphouse3_FD_192504 | JGI IMG/M metagenome (GOLD analysis project Ga0265294, IMG submission 192504) | Groundwater microbial communities from a municipal landfill in Southern Ontario, Canada - Pumphouse #3 | ecosystem: Environmental > Aquatic > Deep subsurface > Groundwater | place...
CTATGACATCATAGTTGATTTTGGCAGTCCTCAGGCACCTGACAATCAGATTCATTTTACCTATACTGCTGCAAATGTGAGGGATGGCATCGATGGGCTACATGAGCCGGGATTTACTGTGGTTGATGATAGGATAGATGTGCTTGCTTGTAGCTCAGATCCCACTGCCATGGGGCTGAATCAGTAGTTCCTGCTTTTCAGCACAGGCAGATATCCCACCGGGGTACCCACCTTTGCCGAAATTGCTAAGAAAGACAGCGCTGTTCCGGGCTGAATATGTATCATTTATGCTTAAGGGGTTTCTTTTACTGCAACGACTTTATAGAAACGTTTTTCGGCAGTTGCTGTGCCGATCAGATAGCTGGTTTCGGTGATATTGGCAAGCTCAAAAAACTCTGTATCGGGGCTATCTGAGGCCAAGACACGATAATACTCCGCATTGGGTATCTCTTGCCAATTTAGTTCCAGGCTTCCGTCAATTCGGCTAAGGCTCACCAAGGGTTTATCCAGGGTAAAAGCAATCTGGACGGGCTCATTTTCACCGATTATCTCTCCAAACTGAGGAAACAGCAGCAACTCGGAATTATAGACAAGACCGTCCTGAATGCTATAGATGCGAAAGCTGACGGCTTCGCCGGATTGGGCAAGCTGTACTTGCATGCTGATATAGGAATTGCGATACTCTTGCACCAAATCAGTTCCGCGGCACTCGCCATTTACATAAGCTCCCACCAGATCTCCATGTTGTGCAGCAACGCCAAAAAGGCTGATTTGGGCATTGATGGTGGCAGGGGGATTGGCATAGCTTACCGGTGCCCAATCCGGCAAAAGTGGATTTGGTATAGTTACGTTTGCCACAAATGGATCAAGACCGGCGCAGAGCGGGAGTTTGGTGCTGCTACCGAGAGTATCGGAGGCTTGAATCCAGTAATAAATGCTTTGCTGATGGCCCGGGCTGGTGATGTTGGCAGAATAGTTATTCCCCCCATTGTAGATTAGGCTGCTCTGCTGCCAGGGCCCGCTGGAGGATGTGCTCCAAGCGATAAAGCTGTTCTGGGGGTCCAGCGGATGCACATGATCAATTTCCAGGGGAAGAGTATATTCCTGATATGCTGTAAGAAAATCTATGGGCGTATGGCGCACGGCGATCATCTGATCATCAAAGATAGTATTCACCCGACAATGCAGAGCATCAGTTGCTTGATAAGAACTGCAGCTGTAGCCTCTTACATTGAATCCTGGCATGGCTGTTTGATATACTGACAGAGCCGTGGCATCGTTGGCAGTGCCTGCTAGTGGTACATAGATATTTCCATTCAGGATATACGAATTGGTATAGGGTTCGTTATTTGGAGTATCTACCCGATAAATGCGGTACGGAGTGCCAAATGAACTGCTATTGGCTTGCCACTGGCTAACCGATTCCTCGATGGCGTTATACTGTGGGTGCGTGGAAGGTACTCTGCGAATCAATACCTTATCCACATCCAGCAGTTTTGCCCAGCAATCAATGTGGTCGATGTAGGTATTGGTAGGGTCAGTATATATCTGATAATCCGTAATTCCAAGTATGTCTTCAAAACGTTGCTGGATTTGGGCTTGGCTGAGAGTGCTGTTTTCAGAAAGCACCAGCGAAGTGCTCATGGCTTTGCCCATCCCATCGGTCATGACATTACCCCCGGTATGGTTCAGGGCAAGGTCATACAGATCAGTATCAAGCGTATCTGCGACAATTCCGGGAAGTACATTATCATTGGGACGGGGACGATTGTAATTGAAATCCACCAAGTGCAGTTGAAGATTTTCATCAAAGATGGTCCATGGGCCATAATCCCGGATCCAATAGGAATCAGTGTCAGCATTGATGTAGCGGATATTATCCATGTTTGCATCCGCACTCTGCAGGCTGGAGTGAGCTGAGCTTTGATGAGCAGAGCTGACCACTACATAGAGTAAGGCATCCTCAGAGAGATCTTCCAGCAAGCTCATGGGCTGGCCAAAAGGATAACGCACGATGGCGCCCCGGGCAGGCTCCCATTCTGCCACAAACCGGGGTTGGGCAGGCAGGGCATTCTCAATTTGCCTTATTTCCCCGATATATGTTACATGGTTATATGCGGTTACGCATAGGTCATAGTTGAGTGTTCCCAGAGGAAGATCATTGATGCTCAAGCTGATATTACCCTCGGCATCGCAATAGCCCCGGGCATAGATCTGGTTATCCTTTGTGAGAGAGACCAGAGCATTGGCTACCGTAGTGGAGATCTCTATAGAGCTGCTGCCGCTTGTGATCTGAGAGGGGTGATTGACCGTCATTTCCTGTGGGGTTTTGCTGCGTACCATCAGCGAGGCATCGCCAAAGATGTGCCAGGTAATGAACATACGCATTCCATCAGCACCGGAGCTGCTTCCATATACATCCATCATCTTGCAGGAGCTGTTGTAATAATATCCCCCGGCGGTGTCTTTAGCTTCTGCTATCCAGAGGTCAGCAAGCTCGTCCTGGGCCAGCATAGGGGCATTCCAGCTTTGATTGATGGTGCTGGCGTAGATGGTGATGGCTCCGCCGGCGGAATTGCGCATCCAGGCTTCGGCAAAGCAGGTGTAGGATACAAAATTACCGTTCACACAGGCTATATCCATGATGAAAGGGGTCTTATGGCCATTGGTGAGCGACATGGCATTTGTCGTGTTGAATCCGGTGGTACCCCAGGCAGTGGTGGACCCGTGTCCCACGTAATTGATGAATCCTCGTCCGGCATTGACGTTGTTGCTCACTGTAGCAGCTGAAGCGCCGGGATCATAGATCTGATCCACGCTGGAGTAGCCGTAATTCAGGAGGTCATTACGGATATTGTTCATGTGTTGAATATCGCTTTCACCATTATCACCCTGTGCGCCACCGCCTTCTGCTGAGGCAATGCCCATGGCCTGTGAAAGCCAGGTGTCTGTGGTAGTTGCATCACGTTCATAGGCAATGCTGCGGGAAAGCTGGGGAGCCAAATCGGCCAGAGTTTGAGCCGAGAAACGGCCGATGAAGATATCAGGATAATAGTCGCTTCCAGCCACCAGTGAATAGCTGGGATCGCTGCCCCCGCCATTGTAGTATGGGCTGGGGATTTGCGGTGCATCTCCTACCAATTGCACAAAACTCAGATCGTTATCCTGGTTGTATCTAGCCTGGATATAGCTTTTTAACTGGGCAGAGGTGGATCCTATAGCCGACCATGGCACTGCTTCCGTATCAATGCCCATTTGCCGCTTCCAGTTCAGCCAGGGCAGGATGGCCTCTGCAAAGCTATCATGATAGATCACCAGGAGTTTACCAAAATTATCGCTTACAGGGATGTAGCGATAGGCCGGCCAGTTCACAAAATGCCGGGCATAGATTTGCTCAAAGGAGCGCGATATGCTTTGGGGCATTTCTTCAAGGGCATTCAGATCAGCTGTTTCTGTAGCGTAAACTCGTAACTTGAAGGAGGTGAAGATCCTCAGGGTATTGGTATCAGCCTTGTAAGCGAAGGGGGTGATCCGGATAGTAATGCCACGAAAATCCCGCAGGATGTATGGTTCGCTCAATTCCGCAATACTCTGAGGGAAAAACTTGTTGTCGTGGTAGGGGGCAGCAAATACGTAGTCTATGGTATCAGGATCAATATTGCGGGGAATAACACCCTTGGAGGGAGCGATGGCCAGAGAAATATCGGTATACTCCAGTTCGTATAGTTCCAGTTCCATCCCTAACTTGGGATTGATGATGACGCTGCGGTTGAAGACTGGCAATTGTGGCATCCCTTTGTCCTGAGTAACGCCTTCACCGGGGAGGCTGATGTGATGCCAGGTGCTTGCATCGATCTGTACCTTTTGGGTGTCAAAGTGGTTGATCCGGTATTGCAAGATGCATTCTTCAGGGCTGCTGCGCAGAACTTGTATGGAATTATCCCCTGTCCCCAAGCTGATCCGGGCCGCGTTTAGGGCGAAGCATATAGTAAGTAGCAGGATTATAATAGGGAAGCGTTTCATAAAAACTCCTTGGTTTCTTGCAAAGATATTATCGCAAGCCGCACAGCATTCTATAGTATTGATACTATGAGTTCAAGAGCATAAAAGCTCAAGTAATCGTCAAGGTTTTTCTTGTTAAAGATCTTCCCAATGCCTTTTTTACTTGACCTGCCGGGTGCCTTTGCTGCAGTTGTGCCATTGAACATCAAGAGGTCGAAAAATGAAAGCATTGCATTACGCTTGCCTGATTTTCTTGCTGCTGCCGGTATGGCTATTGGCTGCCTGGGAAAATGTATCTACAGACTACTTCAAGGTTTACTATCGCACAGGCATGGAGGCCGAGGCTATTCACGCTTTGCAGGTAATGGAGTACTACCGTCCGCGTCTGGAAAGGCTAACTGGTAATACTGCCACACAAACCGCTATCAAGCTGGAAGATATGGGTAACCTGGTGAATGGCTATGCGAATCCTCTGGGTAATGTGATCGGCTTGTATATGTATCCACCTACCAGCAATGAACTTGCTTATGGTGAGGATTGGTTTCAGGTGGTAGCTCCTCACGAATACATTCACAAGCTGCAGATGACTCATGCGGGAGGTATTCCTGCCTTGGCGAGAAATCTTTTTGGCAATCTTCTGTACCCGCAATTGCATCAACCGATGTGGATGACTGAAGGCATTACAGTATATGGAGAATCCCAGCTTTCACCCTATACTGGAAGAATGAACAGTGCCTATTATTCCTCACTGATTTCGGCTTTGGCCGTGGAGGACAAGCTCCCTTCACCCACCAAAGCAGCATACTATTCGATGGATACCCCCCTGGCACATTATTATGTATTTGGTGGCAGCTTCCATAAGTATTTGGCGGAAAACTATGGGGAAGGGCGCTTTGGCATATTGTACCAGGATAATTCCTCTCGCATCACAGCCTATGCCAATGGGATCATGCCGTCTTTGGCCTTGGATCCGGCCTTTATCAACAGCTATGGGCACTCCCTGGAAGACCTGTGGAGTGGCTGGCAGCAATCAGAAAAAGACAAAGCCACGCGACATAATGCAACTAGATATACCTTTGACGGATGGGAAAAGGATGATCTGAAACACTATGATCAGACTCTTTATTATACCCGGCACTATGAAGATAAAACCGGGCCTGGGCGCACCTTTCACAAGCTGAGTTTAATGAAGCTGGATCTGAGGCAAGCCGGGGCCGAGCCGCAGGAAGTGTTACGTCAAGCCACGGAGTTTCCGGCCTCATATCACTTGCTGGGTAACAAGCTATATTTCAGTCGTACGGAGTATCGCAGGGGATTTGCAAACAAAGATAATGATGCTTATGGCTCCATTAGCCAAATCCTGCTCAGAGATGATCGCGGTACAAAAATCGTTTATACCGGACAGGTGCGGGCATTTCTCCCGCTAATGAACGGAGATATCTTGATCGCGGAGGACAAGCCCCTGTATCGGGGATCCCAATTGCTTTGCTATTCTCCTGGTTCCGGCCACAAAGAGTTTCTGTACAGTGGGGATGCCCTGATTCATAAAATCTGCATGGATGGGGATAAGATCTGGGTCAACGCCCGGGAATACTGGAAAAACTCTGCCATCTACAGCTTGGAGGATGGGTTTTTGCAGCCGTTGATTAACAGCCCGGCTTCATTTAAGCTGCTGGACGCGTGTAATGGGCTCCTGCGCTATAATACTATTGTGAACAACGAGTTACAGGCATGGGAATACGATGGTAAGTCGCACCGCAAATATCAGTACCCCAACTATATGAAAGATCCCGTTCCTGGCACAGATGGACAGGTGTGGTTTTTATCACTGAACGCCTTGGGCATGGATCTCTATCATGCTCCGATCAAGGCCGAGAATAGCTCTTTGCCTGGCTTGGCGAAGAGTGAAGCTCCCTTCCCCCGGATCAATAGCAGTGAAAAAGTTATCGATAAGCTGCCGGCAAATGTGCGCCGGGGATCATATGCCGATAATATCGCTCATCTGCTGAATCCCCGCATCCTTCACCTGCCACAACTCTATGGCCGCCAAGATTCTCTGGCGATAGGAGCGGTGCTGGTGGGTAATGATGCCGTGGGGGATTTTCCCCAATACCAGATTCAAGGTGTATATGATACTTTTGCAAAGGAGTTTATCGGAGACTTTGCGCTCTCTTCCACCGTTTTGAGCCCGGTGCATCAGGACATTCTGCTTTCGAGCGAGGATGACGGAACCCTTATGCTAAATAGCTCCATGTCCCTGTATCAAAGGCAAAACTATGGGTTAGTCTCTGTAAATGCAGGTCTGGGTGCTATTAGTTGGGAAGCCTTTGAACGAAGAATGCTCTATCCCTTTGTCAGCTCGGGCTTCTCTTGGCCTTCAGGACAGGCGGGGATTCGTAACTCTGTGTATTGGGAAGATATTGAAGCGTTATCTTCCACACGGGATCGCCTGGGTTGGCAGGGGCAGATCCAGATTCGGCAGCGCATGAGCAAAAAATCTGAACTTAATACTATGCTGAATCTTGCTTATGATCCTGATGCTGATTCTGATGATGTGTTTTATCCCCTTAGGGGTTATGAAGACGAACTACAAAGCGGGGAAGGCTTTACAATCCGGAATACTTGGTATCATCCTCTGTTTCGGGTGCGGAGCGGAATCTGGAGTCCTCAGGTCTATCTGGAGGATATCAATCTGGGATTATTCTTTGACGCAGCTGCGATTGATGATGTGGAAAACAGCCTGCAATACTCCTCTGGTCTGGAATTGATCGGAGAGTTCAGTTTCCTGTTTATGGGACAAATGAATATCGGCTTAAGATATGGCATCAATAAGGATCAAGAGCAGTTCCTGGGCTTGATCCTGGGATCCTGATCAGAATCGGTAAAGCCCGTTGCGATAGGCATTCCAATACAATAGGAAAAAGCCAATTCCGGCTATCACGATAATGGTGATGGCCAGGATTAACACGTAGTCTGGGAAGGCCCCGGAGAAAGTGGCATTTGGTTCCCAGGCAGTCCTGCGTCGGGTTGTTTCAGCTTTTTCCAAAACTTGTGCGGGCTCGGAGGTGTACATTGGGATGAACGAGATATAATTTGTCCGCAATTCTGAAATAGAGTTATGAACTACAATGGGATCGGTAAGCAGATATATGGATGTCCCGAATATCCCAATCAGTATAAGGTAGTACAAGCTCTTAAGTAGTTTGCGTGATCTCTTCATTCCAGTGTCTATTGCATTGGCGCAATCTCTCCTTTTATCCTGGTGTTCATCTTGTTTTGGTGCTTATCAGAAGATTACTGACTGGCACTCAGGAGACAAACTATGGGGATGGCTGGATTTGGCAAGCACAAATTGCGATTTTACAATCTTGCGTTGTTGATTCTTGTCAACAGCAAGGTTCTGATCTTATGTGTACAGGGCTTTGAGCCTATTGGGGGCTGGGGTATGCAGGTTCTGCGCATAATGCTCAGATTGCTGTGCAAGCTGCAAAGCTGCGGTGGCAGTGAGTTTGAATCATGTTGGTCTTTGATCAGGGACATAGCGGCGGTGGACCTCTCTGAGGGGTGGGGCAGTAAAAAGCACTTGACTGCATAATGGCTGCAATATTATATGATCATAGATATGAAATTGGAGAATATTAGTTTGGAACAAAGGATATCTGCTGAACCCAATAATCCAAAACCTGCGGGTAATCAAGGAAGTGTCTCCTCAACGGGTGATCCTGCTTCTGCCGCTGTAGCCAAAGGGCATACGGTGGTAAGCGCCTGTGACCACAATTTCATCTGGGGGGCCATGCTATTGGGTTTATCCCTGCGTTATAGCAATATGCAATGTCCTTATCATGTTTTGGCTTATGATCTGCCTTCGGAAGACATAGCTTTGCTATCCGGCATACCCGGAACCAAGACTTTCCCTACGCATAAGAACGATAGCCGTAGCGTCTGTACCCAGAAACCTCTGGCAATTGCCACTGCAGATACCGAAATCATTGTCTGGATGGATGCCGATTGCCTGGCTTACGGTAATCTGGAGAAGTATTTTGTGTGCCAGGATGACTGTATCCAGATTCGCAAGCGCGACCTGGTGGAGAATGCTTCAGTTTACCGCAATTACTACAGCAGAAAGGACAGGTATGGGGATATCCCGGCCAGGATTTTGAATATATGGCGCAAGGATGTGAACGACCTTAGCACTCCCGCGATCTCAAATTCCTTCCAGACAAATTGTTTCGTGATCAATCGCCGCCATCTCCCCTTTATCGAATTTTGGCAGAAACAAATGGAGAGAGTGATTCCCTTGGAAACTACAGGAGTTTACAATAAGAGGAGCATGGCATATTCTATGACCGATGAATCCGTGCTCAATTCACTTTTGGCCTTTTCTTCCAAGGCTCCCAGAACTTCCGAATATCTCATGGACAAGGATCCTGATGCCTTGTGCCTGCATTTTGGACTGAAGCCAAAACCTTGGCAGCATTGGACATTGGCAGCTTTTGATTCCTATAGCTATGTGCGAAAGCTGCTAGATTGGGCCAGACAAGAGGGAATTGCACTTCCGCAATATCCGGAATCATTTAAACCCGAGAACTTGCGGGCCGAGTATCGCAGGGCAAGATATCAAGCTTTTGTGAAAGAGCTGCGGTTCAATATCTCAAGCGGGATTAGGGGCATTGCCCGCAAACTGCGGTAAGAAATTAATTGCAAAAACGGAAAATAATCCTTGACCTCAAATCGATTCCATTTATCTTAGCATCATAACTAATCTCTTTCGAGGTGAAAATGATCAGATTAATGAAGTCATTTATAATACTTGGCCTTATGGCTGGGCTCTTAGTGGGCTGCACTCAGAAAACTGAGGATATCTATGTTCCAGTTGGAGACCTTACAGTTTCCCCTGATTTCAATTGGCAAGCCCATCGAATGGTTGAGGTAGATCTTGAAGTGCTCACCAATGCCAATGAGCCTGTTTCGCAGATAGTATTTGAATTGTTTGATAAGCAGCCTGATAAATATAGCACACCGATGGCCAAGGGTGTTACGGACAGCGACGGTAAGTATCGGACTAGCCTGAATCTTCCTTCGTACCTGAAGAGCATCTGGGCTCGGGGATATATGTCCAGCTATGAGATACCCATTGTCGATGGCAAGGCTGAGCGAGTGTATGGCGAGTACGAGGAGCAGGATGAAGAACAGGGAAAGGGAGATTACCATGCGGCTGACGGTAAAGCATGGAGCTGGCTTCCCGGTATGTCTTACAATTGGTATGGTGTTCCTTTTCCGCACACAAACACTTCGTTGGAAGCCAATTTTTTGCAACGTGTAGCACAGACCTTACCGGAAAACATCGCGATGGGGGAATCTCATCCGGAGTATTTGGACCCGAGCACTCAGCAAAACTTGAAGCTTGATGAAAACGCTCAGGTTTGGCTTACTTTTGTTACCGAGGGAGCCGGATATCGGAACGCCTTGGGTTTCATTGACTACCCGAATAACAACCCTCCCCAGAACAGCTCTGAAGTGGGCGATAAAACCATAATCCTGCCCAATGCATCACTTTACAATGATGGTGGTGGAATGAATGCCGGTGATACAGTTTATTTGGGCCAATTTGCTGCGGGTACTACCCTGGGATGGTTCTTGGTAGCCGATGGCTGGGGGGGCAGATATTATAACGTAAGTACCAATGCTCCCGTATATTATTCTCTGCCGCATTTGAATCCTGAGTCCAACCCCGCTCATAAACAGCACAGTGTGATGGTCTATGACAGTGAATATGAGCGTTTTATGATCGGATTTGAGGATTTGAACCGTGATTCCGGCAGCGATGATGACTTTAATGATCTGGTATTCTTTCTCACCGTGAATCCCATTGAAGCAGTGGACATGACCAATGTTGCTGCCATTGCCGGATCACCTGATGAGGATGAGGATGGCATTATCGACTTGTATGATGATTATCCTGGTGATCCCGATCTTGCATTCAATAATTATACTTATGGTCCGGATTCCTGGGGCACCCTGGCCTTTGAAGACCTTTGGCCCGATGTTGGGGACTATGATTTTAACGATCTGGTGATTGATTACAATTTTAACCAAATCACACAGGCAGCAAACCGGGTGAAGAAAGTAGAGATGCGTTTCAAAGTGCGCGCCATCGGTGCCCGCAAGGCCAATGGCTTTGTCGTGGAGCTGCCCTTTGACAGTGCCAATATGTATGAAGTAAACCCCAGCCATCCGGCATTGTTTGAGCTGGAGAATGGCACTAAAGCTGTGGCGCGGATCTTTAACAGCGCCTTTGATCTAATCCCGCAGACCGAAGGTTTTATCAATACTCAGATGGATCAGCCCTACACAGAGCCAGTAGAGGTGAGCCTGAGTTTCAAGCTCTTGAGTCCTATCAATATTGTAAATGTAAGCATGGCTCCGCCATACAATCCCTTTATCTATCCGGATAATGACCGGACTCACGAGATTCACCTCCCTGGATACAGTCCTACAGCGTTGATGGATATGACGCTCTTTGATACTGGTGATGATGCCAGCTTGACAAATGACTGGTACAAAAG
>Ga0265294_10010429_pt1 | contig 10567 bp, 8 predicted proteins | sample MunlanPumphouse3_FD_192504 | JGI IMG/M metagenome (GOLD analysis project Ga0265294, IMG submission 192504) | Groundwater microbial communities from a municipal landfill in Southern Ontario, Canada - Pumphouse #3 | ecosystem: Environmental > Aquatic > Deep subsurface > Groundwater | place...
CTGCGGAGGGCTGGAAGCGGCTGCCAAAAATGCACTGAAAGCAAGCGGGAAGGTAATTCCCCTGCAGGTTGTGACAATCTCAACCGATGGCAGAATTATTGCGTAAAAAATCCGTCAGCACCACCCCGTAAGAATCTCCGGCAGTATCCGGACACCTTTTTTTTGAGACCGGCAATGCCTGCTCACAATACTCAAAAGTGCCAGATATTTTCAAACAAACCTTTTTTTCATCCCTCCACACCCAACCATATCATCTCTACGGGTCGTGGGGAACAATTGCCAAATTCTCTGCCCCTGTCCCCATTTTCGTGTTAGTACAGGGTTTAAGTACTGCTGGTCTTTTTATTTTCCGTGTTTCTGTGTGATTTTCGAATTGGTGTACGGGATTCTTTTTTGATGGCCGCATACCCGCAAGGCATTTGCCTTGGTCGCAAACTTTCAGTTTGCTCCGCTAAGACCGGTCCACCTCAGCTGAGGTCGTCAGCGTTCCGCGTCCAACCCGCCATCACACGGTATATACATGAAATAAAATACTGTATTCATTCTATTCCATTTTAGTCTGGATTCTTGGATGTACTTCGATTTAGTGTATGGGGATTCTTTTTGATGATGCGACCATCAAAAAAGAATCCCGTACACCAAATCGAAAAGCACAATCAAAAAAGGGGATTCTGTTTTGGAGTGGTACACGAAACCTGAGGTACAGCCGCTCATTGAAATGGATTTCTCATAGGACTTACGTGGTGTGATCTCAACCGAATAAACTGACGTACTTCTGGGATGTACTTCGATTATATTTACAGTCGGGTGCGGAAACATGAGGAAAAAACCAACCCCGTGCAACTCCTATAAAAAAAGCGAGAAAAAAATGAGATAAGTCTGGGGGTCTAGACCCTGTTTTCGACTTCGTATTTGATTTTCGTCAGGAACTCTTCCGGCGTCATCGTCACCGTCTGACTGTCGCGTGTACGGATAGACACGGTATGATCCTCCAGCTCCTTCTCGCCGATAATGATCATATACGGAACCCGCTCGGTATACTGCGCCTGCCGGATCATATACCCGATTTTTTCATTACGGTTATCAAGTTCACAGCGAATCTTTGCATCTTTGAGCATCGTCGTAATCTCCTGTGCATAATTCTCGCTCTTCTTTGAAACCAGCAGAACCTTCGCCTGTAAAGGTGCGAGCCAGACCGGGAACCTGCCCGCGAAATGTTCGGTCAGAATGCCGATAAACCGCTCGATTGAACCAAAGCAGACTCTGTGAATCATAATCGGCCGCTGCTTCTCATCATTCTCATCCACATAGGACAGATCAAAGTTGATCGGCATCTGGAAATCAAGCTGGATCGTTCCGCACTGCCAGGTACGACCCAGGCAGTCTTTTAAGTGGAAATCGATTTTCGGACCGTAGAATGCCCCGTCTCCCTCGTTGATTGTGTAGGGAAGCTTCAGCAGGTCGAGCGCGTGTTTCAAACCATAGGTTGCCGCCTCCCAGTCCTCATCGCTGCCCATACTGTTTTCCGGACGGGTGGAAAGTTCCAGGAAATACTCAAATCCGAACTTGGTGTACACCTCATTGATAAGCCGGATAACTCCTGCGATTTCATCGGTAATCTGGCTTTTTCTCATAAAGATATGTGCATCGTCCTGGGTGAAGCAGCGGACACGGAATAGTCCGTGCAGGGTGCCTTTCAGCTCATGGCGGTGTACAACGCCGAGTTCCGCGAGACGCATCGGCAGTTCCCGGTAACTGTGCGGCTCGTTTGCGAATACCATAACGCCGCCCGGACAGTTCATCGGTTTTATGCAGTAATCCTCGTCATCGATTCTGGTGGCATACATATTGTCCTTGTAGTGATCCCAGTGCCCGCTGGTTTCCCACAGACGGCGGTTCATAATCAAAGGTGTCGCGATTTCCTGATAGCCGTTTCTTGTATGGAGTTCATGCCAGTAGTCGATAAGGGCATTTTTGACGATCATCCCGTTCGGGAGGAAAAACGGGAATCCCGGACCTTCGTCAGAGAACATGAAGAGGTTCATCTCTTTGCCGATTTTACGGTGGTCGCGTCTTTCTGCCTCTTCCTGGAGTTTCAGGAAATCCTCCAGCTCCTTTCCGGTCGAAAAAGCGGTCCCGTTGATTCTCGTCAGCATTTTGTTTTTGCTGTCGTTTTTCCAGTATGCTCCGGAAAGTCCGGTGATTTTGAAGGCCTTGAGGGTTTTGGTGTAGGTAAGGTGCGGACCTGTGCACATATCGATATATTCGCCCTGCTCAAAGAAACTCAGCGGCTCGTTTTCGTCCAGATCGCGAATATGCTCGATTTTGTACGGCTCGTTGCGTTCCGTCATGAGTTTGACGGCGTCATCGCGTGAGAGGATGAACGGTTTTATCGGCAGGTTGGCCTTGACGATCTCCCGCATTTCCTGTTCGATTGCGGCAAGGTCGCTGTCTGAAAGTTTTGTGTCTCCGAGGTCGATATCATAATAGAATCCTTTCTCGGTTGCGGGTCCGTAGCCAAAAGCTGCGTGGGGATACAGGCGTTTGACTGCCTGAGCCAGTACATGAGCTGCCGTGTGACGTATGACGTGCAGTTCTTCTTCTTTCGGGCACTCGCCCGTTTTTCCGTCGTTGTAAATAACTTTCATGTATTACATCCTTCGACTACTATTTTTCCAACTGTATTTTCGGCATTCAGATATGTTTCTGCCGGGCTTTTTCCGGATATGGTCAGAGCTGAATATTCTTATTTAATTTGGTCTCGAAAGTCATATGTATTTCGGTACTGGAAACTCTGCACTCCGGAGAGCGCCGCGAAAAAACGTATATTTATCATTTCTGCCGGTCCATCTCTGCAGAGAGATAAGGGAATCATTATGACGGAATTAATGGACCGCGGTATGCAGGCTGCGTATGAGGAGGCACTGACCGGGCGACGCGAAGGCGGGATTCCCATCGGCTCTGTTCTTGTGCGGGATGGGGCGATTGTCGGCCGAGGACATAACCGAAGGGTCCAGTTGGGGAATCCGATTCTCCATGGGGAGATGGATGCTCTTACCAATGCAGGTCGTCACCCGGCATCATTCTACCGGGAATGCAGGCTTTATACGACCCTTGCTCCGTGCATTATGTGTTCGGGGGCGATTCTTCTCTACAGGATTCCTGAAGTCATTGTCGGCGAGGATGTCAATTATCCGGGAGAGACCGCATTTCTGCGGTCACGCGGGGTGAAGGTGACGATTCTGAATAATCCGGAACTCATTGCTATGATGAAGAGCTATATCGATGAAAACCCGGCTGTCTGGAATGAGGATATCTCGGAAGAGCTCTGACAGGGTTATCAGATGGTTCCGGTTGTTTTTTACTCATGTTTCCACACCCGGGGCGAAGTCTTCGGGTGAACTAGGATTATCGTTATGGATTTTTGGTTGTACTTCGGTTTCGTGTATGGGATTCTTTGGATGTTACTCCTCATCACACGAAATTCACGAAAAATCGCAAATCAAAGATTTGGTCGCAAGGCAAAGCCTTGCTCAGCTAAGCCTGCCCCTTCGGGGCAGTCCGCCTCAGATGAGGTCGTCTGCGTTCCGCGTCCAACCCGCCATCACGGGCTGGCTATTGAGGGGATAGCCGGACAAAGACCGCTGTTTCTTCGGAGAAAACCGAGGTAAATACCTATTATTTTAGAGATAATTAAAGATAGATATGAAAATATTCCCGGATAAATAACGTATATATACTTGGATGACTAATTAGTTATTCAGTGAGTAAGTCCTTCCCGAAACGGATGATGGTGCTTTGAAGTACGCGGGACAAAGTACGGAAGGGTTCATGGTATTTTTGTAAGATTGTTCCTGATTATTTCATAATAGGCCGCGCCGTTTTCATCATCTGGTCTGTTGTGATATGTGTTGAGTGCTCCTGCGATGAAGTCGGCTATCTGGATGCCGGGGTTTGCCCGCGAATCAACGTGGGAGATGGAGACCGGACCGATTATCGCCTGCAGCTCATGGTTGAATTGTTCTGCTTGCCTGCCGTTGAGGTACCGGTCGATATACACGCACATTTCGGCAGGTGATGAAGTTATTCCACTGATGAGATGCCCCGTGAGTTTGCAGGAGAGGCTGGTGAGATCGGTCTGTGTTGATGTTTTTTCATGGGCGATGTAATAGAACAAAATGTCGTGGTTTACGATGCAGGTCAGGATTCTCCGGACAATGTCCTTTGAACTGTTGTTGTATTTGAGTTCATCGAGCTGACGGTATTCTTTTTTGAGATGGTTTTGACGAATCTTTTTGAGGCATTTGGCGGCGGAATATTGATTGGGCGGCACAACTGCAGCAAGGATGAAATAGGAATCAGGGAATCTGCCTAGTGTCCCGGATTCGTCAATATATATGTCCACAATTATAAATTTCATTTGCAAATATATTAACCCCGAACCGCGGGTCGAAAATGCCCTTTCTCCGAATTTGATGCAAACTGCCCACGAATTGACCGCGTTTTATTTCGTTTCCCGCCTAATATGGTAGTAGAGGTCGGAACATATCTGAAGAATCCTCTCCCAATATCGACATACAATACCATCGTGATAGAATATACTGAGAGGAGGTTTTCAGCATTGTGCCGGCTTCGTCCCCTGGGATTCGCAAACATTCTGTTTTCTCAGCTAAGACCGCCCCTTCGGGGCAGCCCGCAGTCACAAGTTTCCTTCGAAAACTTGCTCCGCTGAGGTCGTCGACTACGTCGCCAACCCGCCCCTGTCCCCCTTTTCGTGCATTTCGTATGACAATTGGTACGACCCGCTAACATCCCGAACACCGGATTGAACCATACAACCGAAAAACACCCCCTCCCGCAGCCCACGCACCCCGCCAAATTCCTCATATATGAGAACAGCGAATAAAAATATCACAGGCGAATTCCATGACAATACAATACTGCGGTGAATTGGAGAGCGTGTCGAAGAAGATCTATGCACAATCGGTTCTCTGCACCTGAACCCGCATAGATCTTCAGTGTTCACAAAAGGATGTCAGCAGCGCAGGCTTTCATACCAACAGAGCAGCAAAAAAATTGGTGAACAGACATGAACTATATAATAAGCAAAAACTACGACACAGAAATCGTCAGACAAAAAATAATGGGTCCAAACCCCCTGAAACTCACAGAAGAACTCCTCAAAGACATCGACATCCCGAAAGGATCCACCGTCATGGACCTTGGCAGCGGTCAGGGCGTCACCTCCGTATTCCTCGTAAAAGAATACGGATTCCGGGTATTTGCCGCAGACCTCTGGAGCGATCCCTCGGAAAACATGCGGTTCTTCGAACAGATGGGTATCTCTGCCGAAAACATCGTCCCCATCCACGCAGACGCAACAGATCTCCCCTTCGCAGAAGAGTTCTTCGATGCAGTTGTCTGCATAGACGCCTACAACTACTTCGGCAGAGACAAAGAATATCTCGGCAGACACCTTCTTCGGTTCGTAAAACACGGCGGATACATCTGCATCGCCGTGCCGGGAATGAAAAAAGACTGTCACGCAGACATCCCGCCCGAACTCCTCCTCTCATGGACTCCCGAGCAGCTCGATTATATTCACGACGCCGCATACTGGACCGACATCATAAGCGCCGCCTCCGGCATCGAAATTCTTTCAATCCATGAAATGGAAAGTAATGAAGAAGCCTGGAACGACTGGCTCTCCTGCGACAATCCGTATGCAATAGAAGACCGAAAATCCATGGAAGGAGGCGCCGGGAAATATATGAACTTCATCGCGATACTCATCCGGAGAACATAAACCGAAGAGTCGCCGTAATCCCCTCCCCTCCCCTCCCTTTTTTTCTATTTGTACCTTTTCATCAACGGATTAGAGCCCCGGACCTTTCCGGTCAACTGACTGGTTTCATATTCATGGTAAACCAATATATGCACAGAACATGGTACATCTGACAATCGACATCGGAGGAAAACCCGGAAAGGACTGCCGGGGTTTTTGCTCTTACTGCTATTTTAAGCATGCAAAAGATGTGCCGCCTTTCGGCTGTAAATACTGCATGCCGTTCAAAAAGGGATGTGATTATTGTACCCGCGGTGTAAAAGAGGAGTACACTGGCTTTTACTCCCTGGAGGAAGTTGCCGACCATTTCCTCGCGGATCTTCAGATGGTCACCGGCGATATAACCAAGATAACCATCTCCGGCGGGGGTGACCCCAGCTGCTATCCCGAGTTCACCTCCTTAATCGGCATCCTCGGTTCACTCAATGTACCTCTTCATATCGGCTATACAAGCGGCAAAGGCTTCGATGATCCCGGGATTGCGGATTTCCTCATCGAAAACCACCTGACGGAAGTCTCCTTCACCGTTTTTGCGAGCGACCCGGTCCTTCGCGAAAAATACATGCATGACCCGACGCCGGAGGCCTCCCTCTCCATCCTGGAGAGGCTTGCTGCGCACATTGATGTCTACGCGGCTCTGGTCATTCTGCCGGATGTAAATGACGGAGAAGTTCTCTGGAACACCCTTGCCTGGCTGGAAAAAATCGGTGTCAAAGGCGTGATTCTCATGCGGTTTGCAAACCGCGAAAATCAGGGACTTATACTGGACAATGCGCCGGTCATCGAAAATCAGCGTGTCCACACAGTGACCGAGTTCCGTGAACTCGTCTCTGACGCGGCAGCCCGTTTTCCCGCTCTGCGTCTATCCGCGACCCCGCTCTACGACCCGGCATTTGATTCGCCGTTCGCGATTCGAAACGAGCCGGATATCCTCGCGCATCTTCCGAAAATCACCGGCCGCGTATCCGTCATCACCAGTTCGATAGCCGCCCCTTATCTTACAGAGATTCTCGCAAAATGCGGGGCGCCGGAAGGAATGGTCGTTCCTGTCGACAAGGAAATCGCCTGTCTGATTACGATAGATGACCTGAAAAAACTGGATGCGTCCGCTCTGGAAGAAACGGTCATTATTCCGGGCCGCGCCTTTGTACATGACCCTGAAGCCGAGTCCGTTCTCGGGCGGATGGTGATCCGCGGTCCGGAAACGCTCTCCGCCGACGGCGAAACCAGTATGGGGATGGATCTGACCGGCGTTTTAACCATGGAACTGGAGGGCTTCACCGCCTTAATCCAGCTCATCAATCAATATGGGAGAAAATAATGAATTATTCCGCGCTGTATGAAAAAATCGGCTACACATTTAAAAACGAGGCCCTTCTGAACCGGGCATTGACGCGCACTGCCTACGCGCGTGAAAATGAACATTCCATGAATGACACGATGGATTCCCTCGCGGTTTTAGGCGACGCGGTTTTGGATCTGGTTGTCATCTGTCAGTTACTCGGTGAGGGTGAGTTTGATAAAGGTGAAATCACCAGGAGGAAAATTGACCTCGTCAATATGTCCGTTGTCCGGCGCGTCGCCGAAGAACTCGGTCTTACCGATTATATGAAATGGGGGAAAGGCGAGCTCAGAATGCAAATCTGGACAAGCGGGCGGGTTTCAGCCGAATGCTTCGAGGCACTGATGGGTGCCGTATATCTGGACGGCGGGCTCGGGGCTGCCCAAATGCTTTACGACCATGTCTGGAAACCATAGGACTTATTGGGAGTGAACGCGATATGGTATGGTATGGTACGGGTAAAAGCATCCCACATTCTAGTTAAGACCGAGTCTGAGGCAAAACAGATTATGCAGAAGGTTTCTGCGGGTGATGATTTTGCCAAGCTTGCCCAGATGTTCTCCCAGTGCCCGTCCGGAAAAGCCGGTGGTGACCTGGGGTATTTCGGAAAAGGTCAGATGGTGAAGCCGTTTGAAGATGTATGCTTCAAGGCAAAACCGGGTGATGTTGTCGGACCGGTGAAAACCCAGTTCGGCTGGCATATTATCAAAGTAACCGACGTTAAAAACTGAGTATCTATGAAAAAAACTGCCTTTGACCATCTCATTGCCGCAATAAAGAGTGACGACATTGTCAAGCAGGAAGAGGCAGCGAATAAAGTCTGCGCGCTAAAAGATCCTGCCTCCCTGCCTCTGATTCAGTCGGCACTGGAAGAAAATAATCCGCTGATTCAGCGGGTTATGCTGTGGGCTCTCAGGAATTATCCCGCAGATCTGGATTATGCATCCTATCTATCCTACTTGTCAAGCGGGGATCTCGGCGTGCGTGAAGCCGCGCTCGTATTATTCATGGAAGGCGGCGTGCCGGCAGTCGATACGCTGGTGAAAGCCGGGTCCTCGGATAATATCGTAATGCAGTATGCGGCTGTTCACGCGCTCGGCCAGTTCCGGGCTCCCGAGGCAATATCCCCGCTGATTTCCGCCGCATCATCAACGGTGCCGGATATCCGGGAAATAGCCGTGATGTCGCTTGGCGTGTATGCAGAACCCGTCGTTGTTCCGGTGCTGATTTCCGCATTACATGATGTCTCCGATGTCAGACTGGCAGCGCTCATCGGTCTTCGGGGAAGGCTGCTGACTGCAGAAGACCTGTCGGCTGTGTCGGAATGTCTCGCAGATGAGCAGGAGGAGATTCGCGCCGCCTGCGTGTATGTCCTCGATGCCCTGACCCCGGAAGCACTGGCGGCAGACCCTTCACCGTATGTCCGGCGTGCTCTTGCGTCCGTGACGGCAGATAAATCCGTCCTCGCCATATTATGCGGAGACCCGGAGCCTTCGGTGAAAACCGCGGCTGTTGAATCGATTGGCAAACAGAAAATCCCGCTGGAAGAACACCTTCTCCCTCTCCTGTCGGATCAGGTTCCCGGCGTCCGCCGTGCCGCCGCTTCGGCTCTCGGGAATTCACAGAAGCCGGAAGTCATTCCCGCGCTGATAAGCTGCCTTTCCGATCCGAAACCCGGCATTCGTGCAGCGGCCGCGGCATCTCTCGGAAATATCGGCGGAGAGTCTGTCATTCAGGTATTGAAAGAAGCGGCAAATACGAAAAATCCCATTCTCGCAGGAATTATTAAAAACGCTCTTGCAACTGCGGAAGGGAAAAAATACAGGGAGCTTGCTCCCTGCCCTGAAATGAAAATCTGAGTGTCGGATAATCAGTCTCCGATCGCTGTTCTTACTGCGAGTTCTGTTTCCAGTTTTCTGACGTCACTCTCGACGTCTTCAATTTCTATCATTTTCACCCGTTTTTCCATTGGCGGGTTGAGTTTCGCTTTCTGCTCATACATGCCGATTTCTGTTGCGAACTCATCCGGAAGAGCGTCGATTCCTTTCAGGGCATCGATGAGTTCTCTCGAAAAGTAGGTGTCGATCTGGATTTTCCGTTTGGTTGTATGGGAGAGTTTTCCGATGAATCTGCTGAGTTTGTCGCGGTCTTCCGGGCTCATTGTGTCGGTGAACTCATAATTTTCAATCTGTCTCAGGACCTGGAGAATGGGAACAAGGGACTCCGGGGTGATGATGTATATCACATACTCTGCAAGGTCATACTGATATGTTGTCAGGGTGTCGAGCGTGCTTGACGGGACAACGAGGAACGCCTCTTTTCTGACGTCTTCATACCTGCAGTATTTTTTCATACCCTCAGCCTGGCTCTTCAGATAGCCGGGGAAGTTGTCGAGTTCTTCCGGGTTTTTTGGACTCTTTGCATCGAAGATGGTGTATTTTTTCCCGATAAGAATCACGTTGTCAGGCGTTCCGGGGTGTGGATACTCGTTCTTTTCACACCAGACAAAGTCATGTTTGCGGCAGATGTTCCTGATGTTTTCTGCGACATCGGTCTCATGCTTCTGCCAGGAGGTTGCGAGTTCCTCCTGTTTTCTGACGATGAGGTTCATCTGTTCTTCTGCGAGTTTTTCCCGGTCGCCTTTCAGCTGGTCATACAGCGTGTTGATTCTCTCGATTTTTCTGCTGTATTCCGCAGTCTGCTCTTCGCGGACACTTTCAACCGCTGAAAGTTCCTCCTTTGCAGACATCAGGTCTGCCGCGGTCGCCTCCAGTTTGTCTTTGAGTTCCAGATATTTTTCTGCGTCTTCCTTTTTTCTTGCAGTTTCTGCAGATATCTGTTCATCTCTTACACTTTCGAGTGAGGCGATTCTTCCTTTTGCCGTGATCAGGTCTCCGGTGATTTTCGCATATTCTGCCTCAAGATTCTGATATCTCTCTTTCTCCTCACGTCTCCGCTCTGCGTCAGAGAGGCTCTGTTCTTCGCGGACACCTTCGAGTGAGGCGATTCTTCCTTTTGCGGCAATCAGTTCCCCGGTGATTTTCGCATATTCTGCCTCAAGATTCTGGTATCTCTCTTTCTCCTCACGTCTCCGCTCTGCGTCAGAGAGGCTCTGTTCTTCGCGGAGACTTTCGAGTGAGGCGATTCTTCCTCTGGCAATTTCCAATTCACGGGATGCTTTTTCCAATCCGTCTCTGGTCTCGCGATAGATTCTTTCCCCGGAAGCTCTTGCGGCATCAATGGATGCCAGGTGTTCTTTTGTCGTGGAGAGTTCAGAGGAAAGTGCGTTGAACCGTGTCTCCAGTTCCCGGTATATTCGTTCGGATTCGCCGGTCTCCGCCAGATATTCGGCATAGGCGGATTCAGCCTGACGTTTTAGT
>Ga0265294_10010430_pt1 | contig 10567 bp, 10 predicted proteins | sample MunlanPumphouse3_FD_192504 | JGI IMG/M metagenome (GOLD analysis project Ga0265294, IMG submission 192504) | Groundwater microbial communities from a municipal landfill in Southern Ontario, Canada - Pumphouse #3 | ecosystem: Environmental > Aquatic > Deep subsurface > Groundwater | place...
TTGGACTTGCTCCATTTGAACCTACGGTGACGGGTGAGGCCTTTGATGTGGCTCTTAAGGCTGTCGTGGGTAAGGACTATGTGGATGAGGATTCCTTCTCTCCAATGAACGCTGTCGTCTCATGCGTGAAAGCCGCCAGCTTGGATGAACTTGCGCAGACCTATGGTACTGAGAAGGCTGCAAAGAATCTTGCCAAGTACGGTATCTCAGGTCTCTCAGGCCCCAATGCCCAGTATGTTGCTTGCGCATTGGATTCAGGTCTGATTGATGGTGCAACAGCCAAGACCCTTATCAAACAAGAAGCCCTTTCGAGTGACAGAGCAACTGAATTAGTGATGGCTGTGGTCAATGCTGATGGCAAAGGAAGACAATACCTTGGCTACAGTGATGATGCTGATATTGAGGCGAAACTCGCCAATGCTTTCGGTACTGTTGAGTTGTACAGCAATCCCGAACTGGATGGTATTGGTGCCAAAATCGTCCAGGAGAAAGTCTCCACCGGTTTCAACTTGAAAAAGGAAGCGAACAATAGCCGTTTCCTGCCTTCACTTACTTTGAGGTATGGACATGACAGTGCCAAGCATGCCAAGCAACTTGTTGCATTGCTGAACAGCGAGGGGATTCGGGTCAGAATTCAGGTTGAGCCAAAGACCTCTATTTATGAATATCTTTTGGATTGGGGTCCTGTTCCCGAACCATCTGCAACCTATCGCGTGGAGAAGTACAGTGATGATTTGTACTTGGTGCATGCCGTGGAATATGATATGAGCCTGGAATTCGCCAACGAAGCTGATTTGGTGAGGTTCAACTCTATTATCGAGCAATATTCCAAGAAATATGATGACAACCAGAAAGAAGGAAGTACGGTGAAATTGATTAGTGGTGCCTGGTGGCAACCGTTGTATAGTGCGACTTTCAATCCAGATGCTTCTGCATACAAGATGATTTATGATAATATCCTGTATTCCACCGACGGTTCGTATTCCATTCATCCTTATTCTCTTGCTGGTGGCAAGGATGCTCTGGATACCAAGCTTATAGAGCTTTCGGGACATGCTCCTGTCGTAGAGGAGCGGTATGTGAACAATGCATTCTATCGTTATCTTACCGGTGAGGATCACCAGTGAGGAACGGGGAAAAATAGGAGAAAATGAAAATGAAGAAATCAATTTCCATGCTTCTTGTCCTTGCCCTGCTTGGCAGTTTTGTATTTGCCTCGGGAAGCAAGGAGCAGACACCAGCTGCTGCTGATGCCCTGAAGATTGCCATAGTGTCCAGCCCTTCTGGTGTGGATGATGGTTCTTTCAACGAGGATAACTACAATGGTATCCTGTCATTCATCAAGAGGCACCCGGCTTCCACTGTCACTCCTGTCCGTGAACCGACCGGTGATAGCGCTGCTGCCGTGAAGGCTGCCAGTGATATTGTCGCTGACTATGATGTTGAGGTCTGCACTGGTTTCCAGTTTGCAGGCATTGGGGCCCTGGCCAAGGAAAACCCAAACACCAAGTTCATTCTGGTGGATTCCTTCCCGTCTGATGCCACTGGTGCCCAGGTCGAGCTTTCCAACGTATATGCCATGCAGTTTGCGGAGCAGGAAAGTGGGTTCTTCGCTGGTATGGCTGCCGCTTTGGAGACGAAGAGTGGAAAAGTCGCTGTCGTCAATGGCATCGCCTATCCTTCCAACGTCAACTACCAGTATGGTTTTGAATGCGGAGTGAAGTATATCAACGAGACTGAGGGTAAGACAGTACAATGTGTTGAGCTTGCTTCCCAGGCTGGAACTGATGTGACTGGTGCGAATGTCGGAGGCAACTACATTGGTTCGTTTGCTGATGAGTCGACCGGCAAGATTGTTGGGCAGAAGCTGATCAATGAAGGTTGTGACATCCTGTTTGTCGCTGCTGGCGGTAGCGGTAACGGTGTGTTCACTGCTGCAAAGGAAAGCAATGGCAAGGCAATGGTCATTGGGTGCGATGTAGATCAATGGAATGATGGTGCGAATGGTACAAAGAACATCATTCTCACCAGTGTGCTAAAGGTCATGTCCTTGAACGTGGATCGCACGTTGGAAGCCATTGTCAAAGGTACCTTCAAAGGTGGCAATGTCGTGCTTAAGGCCGATACCGATTCCACCGGGTATGTGAAGACCTCAGGTCATCAGCAGCTCAGTGTCGATACCATCGCCAAGTTGGATAAGGCCTATATCGCTGTGAAGGCTGGAACAATTGTGCCTGCTTCCAATTTTGGGGGCTTTACTCCTGAACAGTTCAAAGTGAAATAACCCTATGGCATCCACTTCGATTCTTTGAAGTGGATGTTTTTGTTTTGGGAGACAGAATGCAGGAGAAAGACCGGACTTTGGTGGAGTTCAGACATATCACCAAACGATTTCCAAAGATTGTTGCCAATGATGATATTTCCCTTTCGATTAGGAAAGGGGAGATTTTTGCGTTGCTAGGGGAGAATGGTGCGGGAAAATCCACGTTGATGAGCATGCTTTTCGGATTATATGAACCGGACGAGGGGGAGATATTCCTTCGGGGAAAAGCCGAGCATATTCATTCTCCCGCTGAGGCTTCCAAGCTGAATATTGGCATGGTGCATCAGCACTTCAAGTTGGTTCAGAACCAGAGTGTCACCGAAAATATCATTTTAGGCATGGAGCCTGTCAAGAAAAAGCTCGGGGTCCTTTCTTGTGTTGATAAGAAAAGGGCTCAGGAGCGTGTGCGTTCATTATCGCAACAGTATGGACTTGATGTGAATCCACAAGACATCATCGAGGATATTCCTGTCTCAGTGCGGCAGAGGGTGGAGATTCTCAAGATGCTGTACCGTAATGCCGAGATTCTTATTTTCGATGAGCCGACGGCTGTTTTAACCCCACAAGAAATTGAATCATTGCTGGAAGTCATCCGTTCTCTTCGTGATGGAGGGAAAACCATCATATTGATTACTCATAAACTTGATGAAGTAAAGGAAGTCGCCGATCGTTGTGCGATTCTCTGCCGTGGCAAATTGGTTGGCGTATACAACGTGAAAGATATCTCCACTCGGCAAATGGCTTCCCTGATGGTAGGCTATGAGGTTTCTTTGGATGTGGAGAAGGCCAGGCATTCTTTTGGCAATGTCGCCTTGGAGGTGAAAAACCTCTCGGTATTTGACAATGATGAAATAAAGGTTGTGGATAATGTCTCCTTTGATGTCCATGAAGGGGAGATTCTTGCCATTGCTGGTGTCGCTGGCAACGGTCAGGTTGAAGTCGCTGACGCTCTCGCTGGCTTGTTGCCTGTAAGACAGGGAACTATTGTGTTTGAAGGAAAGGATATAACCAGTCTGGATATCAGGCCCCGAATTGAGATGGGCATCTCCTATATCCCGGAGGACCGACAGGATGTTGGCTTACTTCTGGATTACAATTTGGGGAACAACCTTGCCCTGAAGACTTACTATAAACCTCCCTATTGCAAGAACGGTATTCTTTATGAAAATAGCTTTACCAAGGAAGGGGACAAGCTTATCAAGCAGTTCGATATTCGTTGCAGTGACGGTTGCGCCACCACTGTGCGCAGCATGAGCGGGGGGAACCAGCAGAAAGCCATTGTCGCACGTGAGATAAGTCTTGGTTCGAAATTGCTTATCTTCGTCCAACCTACCAGGGGTTTGGATATCGGGGCTATCAAGACAATCCATGATCGTATCATTGAATTGAGGGATCAAGGTAAAGCTGTGCTGTTGGTATCCTTGGAGCTTGATGAGATTATGGAACTTGCTGACACTATCGCCGTCATGTATAACGGGAAGATTCAGACAATCAAGGACGCTTCGACATTGACAGCCAATCAGGTTGGCGAGTATATGATGGGGGTGCATCATGAAGCGTAAAGGTCATGGATTCAAGCAGAGTATGGTCAAGTTGCTCGGATCAGGGAAAAACCAGGATTTACGCATCGCTTTGTTCTGTATCCTTCTGAGTCTATTTGCCGGCTCCCTCCTGTTGCTTAGCTTGGGGAAAAATCCCTTAATTGCCTATAAGAGCATTTTGCAAGGTGCAGGTTTTTGGCCCAAAGCCAGATACGCAGGGCACAAGAGCATGCTTACAGATTTTCTCAGTTTGCTGAATTATGCCACTCCGATGGTATTCGCCTCACTTTCAGTAGCTGTAGCCTTACGATGCGGGCTTTTTAACATTTGTGTCCCGGGTATGATGATTTTTTCTGGTTTTTTAGCCACTGTGTTGGTGGGTTATAGTGGTCTTCCTTCCTTTGGGGCTCGCTTTCTTGTGATTATTGTTGGCATAGTAGGAGGTTCTTTCATTGGTTCCGTTATTGGATATCTCAAATTTAAGTTCAATACCAACGAAGTGGTGGTCTCAATTATGTTCAATTATATTATCAGTTATGTTGTGAGCTTCTTTATCCAGACAAAATATATTGACCCTACGACAAGACAGTCGTTGAAGATAGGAGATAACGCTCGTCTGACTTTGGTTGACAAAGTCATTGGAAATTTGAAGATTGAGATACCTTTGGTTCTTCCTCTAGCTATCTTGGTGGTCGTAGGTCTTTGGTTTCTCTTCGCACGTTCCCGTCTGGGTTTTGAATTGAAGGCTGTGGGCATGAACCGCAAGGCTTCCCGGTATGCAGGAGTGGATGTAGGGCGCACCATGGTGATTTCCATGATTATCAGCGGAGCTCTGGCCGGTCTTGCCGGAGTGTCTTATTATCTTGGGTGCTATGCCTCTATCCAGCCCAAGGTACTTCCTTCTTTGGGCTTTGATGCCATTGCGGTGGCATTGCTTGGCAATTCCAGTCCGGTTGGTTGCTTGTTTGCTTCCTTGTTGGTGATGACTATCAGCAATGGAACTACCTATATGTCCTCAACACTCAATGTGCTTAGGGAGATTGCTTCACTTATTACTGGCATCTTACTGCTCTTCAGTGCTTGCAGTGCATTCTTCAAGGTCCAGGCAAACCGTTGGGCGCAGGAATTGGAAGATGAGTATATTGTCAATATGAGGGAGGCCCCCCATGAATAGTATCATTATCGATGGCATGGCATTCTCCTTGCCCTTGTTCATCATTGCCATCGGGGGAATCTACAGCGAGGGGAGCGGAATCACCAATTTGGCCTTGGAGGGCCTGCTTGGCTTTGGTGCCTTCACAGGAGGGTTGAGTGTTGCTTTGCTTTCTCCCCTGTTTCCCAGTGGATCCTCAACCACCATGTATATCGCTTTGGTTGTTGCAATGCTGGGAGGTATGGTTTATTCCATGCTTCATGCGCTTCTTTGTATCAAGTTCAAGGCAAATCAGGTTATCAGCGGAGTGGTGCTTAATGTGCTTTCCGTCGCATTAACGGCATTCTTGGCCAACCAGATCAATGCTTCCTTCTTTGGCAAAGCCTCCAATAAGTTCATGCTGGAAGTTTCCCCTCGAATCGATATACCCTTGCTCAGTAAGATTCCTCTTCTTGGTGGTTTCTTTACCTCTGTTTATCCCTTTGAGTTTATCATTTTGATTGTTGCTCTGGTTATGTGGTATATCCTCAACAGGACTCCGACTGGCATGCGCATTCGTGCCTGTGGTGACAATCCGCAGGCTGTGGATGCCGCCGGGGGGAATGTTGAGGGTATCCGTTTTGGATCGGTCATGGTAAGTGGTGCGCTGGCTGGTCTTGGCGGTATGTGTTTTGCTTATTCCATCTCTACCAATTTCTCTCCAAGCATCTATGCTGGTTTTGGATATCTTTCAATTGCAGCGATGATCTTTGGCAACTGGAGAATCGGTCCGACCTTCTTTGCCTGTCTTCTCTTTGGTTTTGCTCGTAGTGGAGGGTATTTTTTGGTCACCAAGTTGGGACTTCCCAGTAGCTACAGCGATCTTGTGCTGACTCTTCCCTATGTGCTGACTCTCGTGTTGCTTATTTCCTTCTCCCGTACCAATAAGGCTCCAAGGGCATTGGGTGAGATTTATGACAAAGGCAAGAGGTGAGGCATAGGTAAAGATTGGCTGTTCAGTTACTCCCCCTTTTAATTATGCTTTCCTCAGTTCCTGCATCTCAGTATGAGCAACACTCTTCCAAAATTACTTACAACATCATCTGGAAAGCCTACAAGCTATGTTGCTCTTCCCTCTGAGATTTAATTTCGATAATTGTTGGGATTTTTCTTGAATATTCAAGTTTACAGTGTAGTAAGAAAATCGATAATATCGCTGGCTTTTGCAGGGCAACCACCAATGTGTTTACCCATTCCACAGGTACAGGCACCCACCCCAATACCGTCAGGATTCTTTTTCTCCTTGTATCCTTGTCCGATACAAATTTGTTTTCCTGCCATTTTTTTTAATTGTCCGGTTTCTTGCAGACGGGAAAGTGCATGGATAAGGTTCCCATAGCAAGCACTGCAAGCTTGGTCTGGAAGGGTGTAGCCCTCAAGAGTGCGTACTCTTCTTCCACTTTTTGCGAAGGTGGTTGCGTCAGGAGTGTTAAGATTGGTCAGCTTCATCTTGGAAAGGTTCGAAGTTCCTACCTTGAATTGTTCCGCGAATCCAATATAGGGGACTTCCGATTTGTCGAACCCAATCAGGGAAGCTCCAAAACTATCCATCAATACTGAATCTCTGCAGGCGAACATGCGGTTTGTTTCTATCGGAGTGCCCCCCTCTTCGAAATCCAGGTCACCACAGATACTATCGACAATGACAAGGTCGGCATGCCGTATTGCGTTAAGTGCGGCGATAGGCTTGTGTAAGCCCAATGTATGGAACATACGCTTTGATTTGTCAGAGAGACATCCTTTCATGTTTTTCAGGGCGCAGGTCATTCCAGTTTGGCAATGACCCTTGAGGACGGGAAGGGAGATAAGGAAATCGGTGGAAAGAATCTCATCGCTGATTTCCATGGTAATTCCATCAAAGCTTTTTTTTGTATAGGAATCGTTTTTTACGTCAACGAGAGGAACATGGTATTTCCTGCTGATTTCAGGATATCCATTGACTTCGAAACCGCGTTTTGTTGAATCTCCGACCCAAGCGCTTTCCACTATCTTGATATTCATAAATCCCTTATTCTGAAGATAGGTGATAAGTGAGGTTACTATCTCGACATGGGTTGTAGCTCCGGTATCTGGAGTGACCGCGACCACTAAGTTGGGTTTTAAGACAATTTTCTTATTTCTGTCTCCTATCAGGGAGGCAAGGTCAAAATGTTCGATGAGACTTGTGGTCATACTCGCCGGCGTGTTCCCGTAAATGGCGATTATTTCATTGCTTTCCATAAAACATCCTCTCCATTGATCATAAAGTTTTTTCTTTTTGTTGGCTATCAGATATTCTCCATTGTTGAAATAATGAGGAAAGGCCTAATCTTGTATTTCTAGAAGTATTCCACTTTCCAAGACCTCCCATATTGATTAAGATACAAGTATTATGAAGACAGTTGTTTGTTATGGTGACAGCAACACCTTTGGTTCCAATCCTCATGGAGGTCGTTGGGGCCTGGATGTGCGTTGGCCCCGGGTGTTACAGAAGCTTCTTGGTGACGATTACTATGTGGTTGAAGAAGGATTGGGAGGAAGGAACACTGTCTTTGATGATCCTTTGGAAAGCGAACGCAATGGATTGACGGGTCTTCCTTATGTGTTGAAGACCCATAAACCAATTGACATATTGATTCTCAGTCTGGGAACTAATGATACCAAGGTCCAATTTTGTGCATCTTCGTATGTAATCATGGCAGGTATGGAGAAACTTGTTTCATTGGTCCAGCATTTTGACTATGGCCCGGCTTATTTTGACCGCATTCCAAGAATTCTTATCATTTCTCCCATTCATGTCGGAGAGGATGTCATGCATTCTCCTTTTAAGACCTTTGATGAGACTTCCGTGGCCAAAAGCAAAGAACTTGCGCCACTTTTTAAGCAAGTGGCGAAGACAACGCATACGGAGTTTTTGGATGCGGCTCTCTATGCGGAGCCGAGTGATTTCGACCAGTTGCACTTGGAGAAGGAAGGACATCTGAAATTGGCGGAGGTCATCGCAGAAAAAGTTAGGAACATGTAAGGTCTTTTGGTATATAATTCACCATATGTTCTTGAAGAAAAATGACTTGGTTGGATTCGAGGGGAAACCTATCATAGTACATAGCATCTGCACAGGCGAGATGAGTCTTTGCCTTGAGGATAGACGGACTGGAGAAAGGAAGCAACTTGGTTGCATAAGAAATGATGCCGATCTCCAGACATATATAAAACAATATCATCTGAAGAAAGATGAGATAGTACAAGAGTGGTAATAGTCTATGATGAATAAAGAGATTGAGGATGCGATTCGTGTCTTTGTGAAGGAACGGGACTGGGAGAAGTTTCATAGCCCTAAGGATCTGGCGATTTCCCTTTCCTTGGAAGCCAGCGAGCTTTTGGAGAAGTTTCAATGGTCAGGTACTGATCTGACTGTTGCAAAAAAGAATGAAGAGATGGCTGAGGAGTTGGCTGATGTGTTTATTTATTGTTTCATGATGGCCGATGCCCTGAATGTCGATGCAAAAAAGATAATTGAGAATAAAATGGAACAGAACAGGAGAAAATATCCTGTTGAGAAATCCTTTGGGAATAGTAAGAAATACACCGAGCTTGAATAAGGTTTTATTTTTTGCCATGCCAGGATTTCATTTCTTGATAAATTTCCAAAAGCTGAATTGGAGGATATTATGGATAAGAGTGCGAATATTGAACTTATCAAGCACTTAAGCAATGCAAATGGTATTTCGGGGTTTGAAGACGAGGTCCTCGCTGTCATCCGAAATGATGCCCTTGATTTAGGAACATTTGAAGAGGATTGCATGAGAAATCTTTATATTTCTTCTGCAACAAACAAAACGAATCTTCCTGTCGTTCAGCTGGATGCCCATACAGACGAAGTAGGGTTTATGGTAAAGGATATCCGTCCTGATGGTATGCTTGAGTTCATTACTATCGGAGGATGGGTGACCACCAACATCCCTGCCCATATGGTCCGTGTCATGAACAAGGAGGGTGTTTACATCCCAGGTCTGGTTGCCAGCAAGCCGCCACACTTCATGAGTGAGGCTGAAAAGAAAGAGCCGCTTGACGTCACCTCCTTGGTGATAGACATTGGAGCCAGCAGCGCGGAGGAAGTGAAGAGGGATTACAAAATCGAGGTGGCGGCTCCTGTCGTACCTGAGGCGATCTGCATGTTCGATGCCGAGCATGACTTGCTCATCGGCAAGGCTTTCGACAATCGTTTGGGATGCGCCTCGATTATTGCGACATTAAGAGAGCTGAAAGGTTCCAATCTTCAGGTCAATCTTATCGGGGCTTTTGCTTCTCAGGAGGAAGTCGGGACCAGAGGGGCTGCTGTCACTGTACAGAAAGTGAAACCTGATTTGGCCATTTGCTTTGAAGGATGTCCTGCCGATGATACCGTGGTTCCTTCATATCAGAGTCAGACTGGTATCAAGAGAGGACCGATGCTTCGCTATATTGATGCCAGGATGATCACCAATCCAAGATTCCAACATTTTGCTTTGCATCTTGCTGGGGAACTTGGTATTCCTGTTCAGGCAGCTGTCCGAAGTGCGGGCTCCACTGACGGTGCCCCCATTCATCTGGCAAATTGCGGGGTTCCTGTGATAGTCATAGGAATTCCTGTCAGATATGCCCATACCCATTATGGAATTTCTTCCTATGCTGACTATGCTAATGGAGTTAATCTTGCCGTTGAGATTATCAAGCGGCTTTCCGAAAAGGTCATCAAGGGATTTTAGAGAATAAGCTTGGGCATTGAAGAAGAAGCGGCTTTTATTGCTTGTCTTCTTTCAATGCCCATCTGATTATCCTGTCTTACTCAACAAGATTGGCATTGAGATAATCCAAATTGAGATCCCATCCTGGGTCGGAAATAGCAGGGATGGTTCTTCTTCAGTTTTCGATCATTGGCTCATAGATGTTGCCGTGCCAAGGTTTTTGTTTTTCATAATCAAGGAAATGAAGTTCGATGTTCCTGCCAAAAGATTCAACCAGAGGAATATCCTTCAAGACGTTCCTCATATCTTCGGGTCTTGCCTTGCCGATATCACCTCTGGGCTTGTCCATTGTGTTGGATATTCGTTTTCTCATGGTCAGAATCTCACGATTGTCCGATGTCCGGGCTGTGTCGGCAGCCAATCCTTTTCCTTCAATCCTCTGAAGAACTTCGCTGGTTGTACGCTGTTCGTATTCCATAATCTGGGTAATCTTCACCTCTCAGTATTCACATCAAGGTAATGATGAAGGATTAGAGCGTAAGATGCATCATACATCAGAAGCAGACGAAAAAACAAACATGGATTATCCCTTGACGGCCCCATTCCCAACACTCCTCGTTATTTGTTTTCTGAAGATCAAGTAGAATGTCAGCATAGGGAGTAACCCGATTACCAGTGCGGCGAATTCTTTTCCGTAATCCGAGGCAAGTGTTCCTGAGAACTTGTAGATTCCCAATGGCAAAGATTGCAACTTAAGTTGCGAGACCATGATGTTAATCAGCGCAAATTCGTTCCAGATGGTGGG
>Ga0265294_10010432_pt1 | contig 10566 bp, 8 predicted proteins | sample MunlanPumphouse3_FD_192504 | JGI IMG/M metagenome (GOLD analysis project Ga0265294, IMG submission 192504) | Groundwater microbial communities from a municipal landfill in Southern Ontario, Canada - Pumphouse #3 | ecosystem: Environmental > Aquatic > Deep subsurface > Groundwater | place...
AGCGGGATCTTATATTAATTTTTATCAAAGTGATAAATTTGTAATACTTCCATCTTTTGGGGTAACTCAAGATGAGGTAACACTTCGTCAATTTAAGAAAATATTCCCTGAAAAGGATATTATTCAAATGAACACCCGTGAAATATTATTGGGTGGCGGGAACATACATTGTATAACAATGCAAATTCCTAAAGTAGAGGGTAAAAAAGAATGTTAAAAGTTGCAGCTACTCAGCTAAAGATAGGTACATCCAAAGCGGATAATTTAGATAAGGCTGAGAATATAATTAGAGAAGCAAGTAAGGCCGGAGCTAAGTTAATTCTTTTACAAGAATTATTTGCTACACCTTACTTTTGCCAAGTAGAAAATTATGATTATTTTAAACTTGCTGAAGAAGTAAGAACATCTATTACTTTAAAAAGATTTCAAAAACTTGCAAAAGAATTAGATGTCGTACTTCCCATATCTTTTTTTGAAAAAGATAATAATAATTATTATAATTCCCTAGCTATGATAGATTCAGATGGAGAAATCTTAGGAATTTACCGTAAATCACATATTCCAACAGGTAAGTGCTATGAAGAAAAGTTTTACTTTACACCCGGTAACACCGGATTTAAAGTATTTAATACCAAATATGGCAAAATTGGAGTAGGTATATGCTGGGATCAATGGTTTCCGGAAGTTGCGAGAATTTTAACGCTTAAGGGAGCTGAAATTATTGTATATCCAACAGCTATTGGAACGGAGCCAGTATTAAACAAAGATTCCAAAAATCATTGGCAACATGTAATGATGGGTCACGCTGCAAGTAACGTAATACCAGTTATTGCGAGTAACCGAATCGGAACAGAAACTGATGCAGATTCATCTATGACTTTCTTTGGCTCAAGCTTTATAAGTGATGAAGAAGGAAATATTGTTGAAGAAATGGATCGATGTAGCGAAGGCTTTATTATCCATTCATTTGATTTGGATAAAATAAATACAGAACGTATATCTTGGGGTATTTTTAGAGATAGAAGAACTGATTTATACGGTGATATTGTTAAGTAAAGGTAAGAAAAAACGATATTTAAAAAGCAATATTTTATATAAAAATATTGCTTTTATTTTTATGTTGTAGTATAATATAAGATACGTGCGGGTATGGCGGAACTGGCAGACGCGCTAGACTTAGGATCTAGTCTTTCGGGGTGCAGGTTCGATTCCTGTTACCCGCACCATTTTAAGAATTATAGGTTTGATACATTTGTATCAAACCTTTTTTATTTTGCTGTATCTTATTTTCTTGTAATTGTTGTCAAAATTAAGAAAAAAATTTCAAAATCAACAAATATAAAAAATATTTTTTGACAACGGTAATATTGGCTTTTGACAACTATTTTATTGACATTATTTTTAAGAAGCGTATAATCAAAGTAGATTTAAGGAGGAAATTATGAATAAAACACCAACACAAAGGTTGCAAGAAAAATTGCAAAAAATAGGCATAACCCAAAAGGGTTTATTGTTATATGCATATAGGGAACTTAAAAAAAGAGATCCGAAGCATAATGGTTATGATGAATATGAAAAAGCAGAAAATGAAAAAGGTAATTTCACCAAATTTTTGAATGGAGACAGAAATTATCGATCTGATATTTTAATTATTATGGAAGAAAAACTAGAATTACCTATGTGTTACATATTTAATGATGAAAAAGTAGAACCTATATTCAAAAATAAAGGACTTAGGTATATTGCTAGTTTAAATCAATATGATAAATTTGTTGAATTAGAAGAAGAGTCCAGCAAAGGAAGCAAAGTTATTGAAAATTGGGATGAATATGATAAAAATATTTTAGAATACATATTTGAATATGATTCAATAGAAGGATTAAGATATTTGATTGATAAAAATTATATTCGTATGAACAATTTTTCATATACAAATGATTTAGAGTTTAACAAAAATATGAGTATTTCAGTTGAAAAAGGTATTGAAAAGGCATTAAAAATGATTTTTAAATATGATGATACAGAATTATTTAATAAATTTTTGGATTGCAGGATATTATTAAGCTATGAGGATAAATTACCTGAACAAATAAATAAAGATTTTTTATCAGCAATTTTAGAAAGTAATAATATTTTTAATAGTATATTAGAAGATAATAAAATAAACCTGAATGAAGTAAATGAATATAATAAAGATACAAACACAAAAGGATTATTTTGTAATCCGTTATTATATGTATTAATAAATTATGTATTACAATGTCCTGATAAATATCAAAGTAAGATAAAAAAAATATTAAAATATGGATATGAATATAATAATCGCGTATTAGAATACTTAAAAACATTAAAAATAGTACAAGACAGTATAATTATAAAAAGTAATGGCAAAATATATTCGGAAGGAACTGTATATACTACAAGGAAATTATATGGTAATTTATTTAGACCTAATTTAAAAGGGCAACCAGATATTACAAATGAGATTCAAAAATTATTAACTAAAATTGAAAGCCAAGTCAACAGCATTGATTTAGGAACTCAGAATTTGTTGGGAGGATATTCAGGAAAAGAAATTTTCAGAACAAAAGATAAATTATATAAGGAAATCAGTAATAACAAAACAGAATATGAATTTTTAAAATATATGGAGGATTGTGGATTTGACAAAGTTCCCAAATATTATGGTCAAAAGGAAAATAAAGATATTTTTACTTTTATAGAAGGCGAAAATATTATAAATAATTTAACAAATTCAATAGGTTTAAGTAAAACTATTAATATTGTTAAAGTATTAAAACAAATTAATGAGTTATCAAAGAAAAAATTAGGTGATAATAAAGTATATGTGCATGGTGATCTAGGCCCTAAAAATGTATTATTTAACGGAGATAAAGTAGAAGGTATAATAGATTGGGATGATGTTAAAATTGGAGAAGAGCATGAAGATTTAATTTATGTTATTTGGACATGGTTAAATCTTGGTAATTATGACAAAAATGATGAAAAAACATTTGAAAATATTTGTGAAGTTATTGAAGAATATAATCCTTCAAATGAATTGAAACATAATTTTGCTGATAAAATGATAAAAGTAATGGATGACAGACTTTCTAATACTTCTACAACTGCTCAATCTTATTCTAGAATATATAAATGGGTTGGATTTAGTAAAGTCTGGGTTGAATTGTATAGAGAAAAGATTACGGAGGTAATAGGTTAATGAAAAAGATTGTGGGAACGTTTAAAAATTTAAAAAAATTTAATTGGAAACTTTTTATAGCTTTATGTGTGCTTTCATTAGCACCGGCTATATATATTACTGTAAGAACATTTCTTATTTCAAGCAGTGTATCAACATCTGCTTTTGATGTAATAGGGCAAATGGAATGGTTTGATTTGATTGATGAGACGATAAAAGCATTTTTAATAGTACCATTATACGCAATATTAAATAAATTTTATAAGAACAGAAAACATTTTGACCAACATGTTTTTAAAATTGGAATAATTACATTTGTATTATATTTGGCATTTTCACTTATTGTATATTTGGTTGCGCTAAGATTAGTTACATTTATGAATCCAGCAGAAGTAGATATTATTATGGTTACTAATTATCTCAGATTAGAAACAATTGCATTTGCAATTGGAATTATTGGTAGTTTTGTTAATGTAGTATTTATTGTAATTGGTAAAGCCAAAAATATATACATATTTTTGATAGCTAAAGCAATTATGATGGTAATTTCTGATTTTATTTTAATACCAAACTTTGGAGTTTATGGTGTAGCTTATTCAAATATGTTAATTAATGGAATACTAGCTATAGTAGGTATTATTGTTTTAATAGCAGAAAAGTCAATTAAAGTATGTTGGTTTAAAAAAGGTGATGGCGAATTATTTAAAGATTGGGGAAGAATAGGTTTCTTTTCCGGATCAGAATCATTTGTAAATAATTTTGTATATGCTTTAATGATTTGCAAAATGGTTAATGATGTTGCTGAACAAGGTAATTATTGGGTTGCAAACAATTTTATTTGGTGTTGGTTACTGATACCAGCTGCGGCTTTAGGTGAAGTTATAAAACGTGATTGTAAGGACGGATATAAAAAATTAGATCAGTCTAATTATTATTGGATAATATTATTTATAGTTATTGTATGGTCTATTAGTATTCCGAGTTGGACTTGGTTTTATAGAGTTCCTCAACAATTGGAAAATGCTACGGATATATTTTCTATTACTATAAAGTTATTTCCTTTTTATATAGCTTATGGACTATCAATTATTCCATCTAGCATTTTTATAGGATTAGGTAAAACAAAATATAGTATTATTAGTTCATTAATTATAAATATTATATATTATGGAATTTTCTTTATTTTGTATAAAACAGGAAAGATTATTATGAATATGAATATGATTATTATAATGTTTGGGTTTGGAATGATATTTGCATATATCATACAAATAGTGTTGGAAAAAGTATTTTTAAAAAGAGAAATGATTAGGATAGAAAGATGAAGGTGGAAATTATGAATTATTTATTTATAAATATTAAATGTAAAAAAGATCAAGAAGGAAACAAATGTTGGAAATTGGGATATGTAAAAGAAAATGAGGATTTTGAAATTATAAATGAGGGAATTATTGATATAAATACTGAAAATAGTGATGAAATTAATTTATTATTAAATGAGATTGGCATAAAAATTGTCGGATTTGATGTAGGTCAGGATAAAATTGATTTAGATGAAGCTTGCAAAGAACAGGGAATTAAAAGATATGAATATAAAGCTATTGATCTTTGTAAAATGTATCAGATGATTTTCAAAAAATCTAATAAATCTGATATGGAACATATGACTAATAAAATTTCAAAATTTTATCATTTTGAAGAAGCAAATACTGATACTATAAACGGAATAGTATTACGTATTAGAGAAATTTTTAATGCATTGATGATGGATAATAGCTTAAATTTTCAATCATTTGAAAAGCGTCCTGATAATTTATGTTATTGTGATGCTAATGAAGAAGCGCAAAAGTATTACAAATTGATGGAAATAGAAAAACAAGAACAAAACGCATTTTATTCAATGGAATTGAATCAAAAGTCAAAATATTTATTTTTTGATATAGAATGTTCTAATGTTTATAATGGAAATGGTAAAATTTGCGAATTTAGTTATTATATAACGGATACAAAATTTAAAGTAATTGATAAAAAAGAAATAATTTGTAATCCAGGTAAAAAACATAATAATAATTTTAAATTATTAGGGAGAGCAAATAGTAAGGATATACATTTACAATTTGAAGCTGATAATTATAAGAAATATAGAGAAAGTCAGGAATTTGATGCTTTTATTCCTGAAATTAAAGAATTATTAATGCAAAAAGATATGTTAATCTTTGGATGGGCTGTAGATAATGATTTAATATATGTTGATTATAGCTTTAACAGATATAATAAAAATGCATTAAATTTAAATGCTATAGATATTCAACGTTTTTATTTAGATGAAAAAGGAAAAGCGAAAAGTTTAGAGGATGAATACAATAAAATATATTCAAAAGATGAGTCAAATAGTAATAAATTTCATAGTGCATTATATGATGCTAAATGTACAATGTTACTTGCTAAAGAATTAGAAAAAATTAAACATGAATCTATAAAAAATCTAATAACATCAAAAGGAGTTAACTGTTTTCATAATACTAATTGCATAAAAAACAGATTAAAGTTAAAGAAAGATTCTAATTTTGATATTGAATTAAAAATATACTTTGATGAATGTAAAAAAAATGATGAAAAATATAATAAAACAATAGAACCTTTTTCAACAGATGAGTATATAAAAATAGTTGAGAGTAATGAAAGTAATAAAAATAAATTTCTAATTTCACAAATGCTTAGAAAAAAACCACTAGAAGCTATTGATGTAATAAATGAATTTGTAAAAAAAGGATATTATTTTACTAGTTTGATTTCAGAAGCTGATGTAATAATAGGTTTATCTAAATATGATATAGAGCATTTAAAATTAGTAATTGATAAAATACAAGTTAAAACTGGAGAAAAAGATGTTTTGTTATTGACAAAGTGTGATTATATGAATTATTTGAATAAATAACGAAAAATAATGTATGATTAATAAGCAATATTTTGTATAAAAATATTGCTTATAATTTTGTTTCAAGTATAATAAATAAGACGTGCTGGTATGGCAGAACATTGGCAGACGCTCTGGACTTAGGATCTAGTCTTTCGGTGTGTAGGTTCGATTCCTGTTACCCGCACCATTTTAAGAATTATAGGTTTGATAAAAATGTATTAAACCCTTTTTTACGCCATATAGGGACGTTTCACTTTTTGCTCACATTTATTGAGCCTAAAATGTATTTTGATTTTACTGAATTTTAGACATTTCAATATAATTTCTACACGATTTCATTTGAAAATACACGATTTAAAATGAATTTACGCGATTACGATTTTAATATATTTTTCTTGTAATAAAAATGCTATTTTTCTCAAATTTAGAGAGAGATTCTCGTATATTTCCATTTACTTATTGTCTTGCTAATGCTATAATCGGATTAAGATTAAGGAGTGATTATTATGGAATTAGCGAATGAAATTTCAAAGAAAAGAAAAATAATGAATATGACGCAAAGAGAGCTTGCTGATAAAATTAATGTTAGTGATAAAACTATTTCTCGTTGGGAAAAAGGTGTTGCAATTCCTGATATTTATTCTTTGAAAAAGATATCTGTTGTTTTAGATATAAAATTTAATCAATTATTTGATGATATGTCTGTAGAAATAGATGATGAAGAAAAAATAGACCATATTTTAATATCTAAGTTTAAAAATAATTGTGCTATAAGTTTTCTTATGTTAATGTTTTCGTTTGCTTTATTGCTAGTTATTAAGTTTGTTCCTAGTCATGGCGAAAGATTTGTCAATGGTTTATATTTAGCCTTTTTTATAATGAGTATTCTGATGATAGGAATTTCATCAATTTTATTTGTTACTAGTTTTATAAAATTTAGAGACACATATCTTATAAAAAAACACAAAAAAAGATATTCAAATAAAGCAATAATTGGTGGAATGTTATTTGTTATTGGTTTGATAGTCAATGTTTTAATTATTTTAATATAAAGGGACATTAAAGGATACAGTGTGTTAGAAGAAGCTTATAATTTAGGTTATGGTATTAACTAACTATATAAAAGGAGGGGAAATATGTATTGTAAACAATGTGGTGCAAAAATTTCTAATAGTGCGAAATTTTGTGATGTATGTGGTGCGCAGGTAGAAAATGATGACCAGTTTAGTTACGAAGGAACTACTATTAATTATGATAATACTAATTATGGTATAGAACAATTAGAAACTATGACTATTTTGGCTCTTGTATTTAGTTTTGTTCAACCTATAGTTGGATTAATATTAGCTCATATGACTTATGATAAAAATTATGGTCCCAAAAATGACAATTTTTCTCGAGTTGCTACTATAATAGCAAGTGTATCGTTGGGATTACTATTCTTTCTTTGTCTAATATTGTTTATATTGTCGGGTTCAGGTGCTTAAATAACAGGAACTAATTTACGGTATTTGTTATTCTTATTATAATGTGTTTTTGTAATAAAATAAATATTATGAATTTAATGTGTACCCTTTGTCTAGTACAATGAACAAAAAAAGATTACAAAGTAAAATATACCCTGTAAACTGAACATCTAAAAAAAGAAGTTTAAAAGTTTACAGGGTTTTTATATGCGTGACAAGACAAAAATATTGTAGTAGGTGACACAACAAAAGAATAAATTAAGCTAGAATAAGAGTTAGAATAAATTTAGTAAAACTAAAATTGATGTTACTAATTATGAAGAAGAAAATAAAAAAACCATTAAAAAAGTTTTAAATAATTGCTGACTATAAGTAGGCTGATATATTATATATATAAAGAATTTATGTTATTGAATTAGTAAAACAACAATGTTTTTAATAAAGAATTGGCGCTTCTTGTTGCTTTTACGACAACGAAATGCTATAATGTTGTCGTGAAAGGAACAGCAACAACTATGAAAAAGAAAATACTTGAAATTGCAAAACAAAATAATGGTTATGTAACAAGAAAAAAATTAACTGAAAATAATATTCCAACAATTAATTTAACAAGATTAGTAAAAGAAGGACAATTAATTAGAGTATACAAAGGAATTTATTTACTTAAAGGATATATAGAAGATATGTTTTATATATATAATGAAGTTTATTCAAAAATTGTTTATACAAGAGAAACTGCTTTATATTTAAATGGTATGTCCAATAGACAATTTACATATTACAGTGCAGCTTTACCTTTTAATACTACTACCCCAAAAATTAAAAATTTTAAATTTTTTAAAACAAGGAAAGAGACGTTTAACTTAGGAATAGAACAAGTAAGGACTTCTTATGGTAATCTAGTTAGATGTTACGATAAAGAAAGATGTATTTGTGATTTATTTATTTATGATGATTATGATTATGATTATGAAGATAGGGTTTATGCAATAAATGAATATATAAATAATTATCTAGATTTAGAAAAACTTTATAGATATGCAAGAAGACTAAATATATACAGTAAAGTGAAAAGCGTTTTCGAGGTAATTGGATGGAATTAGAAAAAGTCAAAAACGAAATTAGAAATATATCAAAACTTAAAAATGTTTCTATTCAAACTATTTGGGATATGTTTTTCTTTGAAAACTTTTTATATAGGATTTCTTTAAGTGACTATTCTAATATGTTTATATTTAAAGGAGGTTTTTTGTTACAAAGCATTCTTGGAATAGAATCAAGAACTACTATGGATTTAGATTTAAAAATAGTTTCCAATAAATTAGAGGATAATTCATTAGTCCAAATATTAAAATTTATATGTGATTATAATAAAGATGATATTGTTTATACATTTAAAAAAATAGAAAATATAAAAGCAGGAACTGTTTATGGTGGAAAAACGGCAAAAATTGAAGGTAAATTTTATAATATTACGAAAATATTTAGTATAGATTTTGGAATAGGTGATATTGTTACACCGAATGCGTTAATTTATTCTTACAAATCAATAATTAATTCTAGAGAATTTAATATTTTATCTTATCCTATTGAAACTATTATTGCTGAAAAGTTTGAGACATTAATATCGAAAGGTACAAATAATTCTCGAGTGAAAGATTTGATTGATATATATTTACTACGCTCAAAAATTTATAATAAATCAACATTAAATGCAGCTGTAATTAATACTTTTACAATAAGAAATACAAAATATGACAAGAAATATATTTCTGAGACTATTTCTAAAATTAAACATTTTAGTCGTATTAAAGAATTATTTGATAATTATATTACTAAACATGATTTTGCTAATAATATTACATTTGATATGTGTTTTTCATCGTTAAAAAATATATTTAGTGAGCTTGTTTTTAAAAGCAAAATAAACCTTAGTGATTATAACATTTCTATTGATTTAGTCAGACATGGAGCCGATGAGATGAAAGCCATTGGTGGATGGTCCGACAATCATTTAACTCAAAAAGGAATAATAGAAATAGAAAATTTAATACAAATGATTAGGGACCATTACGATTTATTTATTTCTAGCGATCTAAATAGAGCAAAAGAATCAGCAGAAATAATAAACAAAAAATTAAATATGCCTATAGAATATAATTGTTTATTTAGAGAAATGAATAATGGTGATTTAAAAAACCTTTCAAAAACAGAATTTTTAGAAAAATATCCCGGTTTATTCTATTCATCCCTAAAAATGGATGAATCATATCCTAATGGGGAATCACCAATAGAATTTTATAAAAGAATTGAAAAAGTATTTTTAAATTTATTAGAAACAAATAAGAATAAAAAAATATTGATTGTAACACATGGAGGTGTTATAGATATTATTTTAAGTCTTATCAATGGATATGAATATTCAAATAAATTAAAAATTTCCCCAAAGACAGGTTCAATAATTAAATTATGTTCTAATTAAAATAAATAGGCTGTTGATAATTTTGAAAGAATTTTTGTTATTTGGTTAAACATGTAATTATAAATATTGTAAAAAAACTAGATAAATTAAGTATTTTATGATAAAATATACTAGTAATTCAAAGGAGAGACATATGAAAAATATAGTAGTATTAATAGGAAGTCCCAGAAAAGGCGGTAATACTGATCTTTTGTCAACATCTTTTATTAATGGTGCTAGGGACAGTGGTAATAAGGTTGAAGTGATATATGCAGCTAATGTCAATGTTCACCCATGCCTTGGATGTAATAAATGTCAAACTAACGGAGGCATTTGTGTAATTAAAGATGATATGCAAGAAATTTATAAAACTTTATCTAAAAGTGATATAATAGTTGTAGCAACTCCCCTATATTTTTATGGAGTAAGTGCTCAATTAAAAGCTATTATTGATAGATTACATAATCCTATTCGTCATACTTTTAATACTAAATCGCTTATTTTATTATCAGTTTGT
>Ga0265294_10010437_pt1 | contig 10564 bp, 8 predicted proteins | sample MunlanPumphouse3_FD_192504 | JGI IMG/M metagenome (GOLD analysis project Ga0265294, IMG submission 192504) | Groundwater microbial communities from a municipal landfill in Southern Ontario, Canada - Pumphouse #3 | ecosystem: Environmental > Aquatic > Deep subsurface > Groundwater | place...
GGCAGGCTGAAAACTTGGCGATGAATCATTTCCGAGATCGGATATGCGCCGGCACCTATCTTCAATTCCGCATAGGCCGGCTGCAGATGGGGCGGGACCGGGTAATGAATCATGGCTCCGATACCACGGTCGGCTAAATGCTGCAATACCGCATCCCGTCGCGTACTGCGGACAGCGAAAATATGCCAGACCGGCTCCGCCCATTCAGGAACAACCGGCAGAGTATAATAATCCGGGTCAAGATACTGTAGATATCGCTCGGCCAAACTTCTCCGCCGCTCATTCCAATCATCCAGTTTACCCAGCTTGACCCGCAGGAAAGCCGCCTGCAATTCATCCAGCCGTGAATTGTAGCCTTTAATTTCGTTGTGATATTTTATCCGTGAACCATAATTACGCAAAGCTTTAATCTTCTTAACCAAATCCCGATCACTGGTAACGACCGCTCCGCCGTCCCCAAACGCTCCCAGGTTCTTACCGGGATAAAAGCTGAAACCGGCCGCATCTCCTAGGCTGCCCGCCCGCCGGCCTTTGAATAAAGCCCCGTGCCCCTGGGCTCCATCCTCAATCACCTTCAATTCATAGCGGGCGGCGATAGCATTGACCTCATCCATGGCGGCCGTCTGCCCATAGAGATGCACCGGCATGATAGCTTTGGTACGAGAAGTTATAGCCGCTTCAATCCGGGCCGGGTCAATATTATAAGTGTCTTCCACCGGTTCGACCGCTACGGGCCGAGCTCCGCACTGACTGACCGCCAACCAGGTGGCGATATAGGTATTAGCCGGGACTATCACCTCATCCCCGGGTCCAATCCCATAGGCCCGCAGGATAAGATGCAAGGCCTCCAGCCCGTTGCCTACCCCCACACAGTAACTGGCTCCGCAATAAGCCGCAAATTCCGATTCGAATGCTTCCAACTCCGCGCCCAGGATATACCAGCCGGAGTCCATAACCCTCTGGTAGGCTGCGTCCAGTTCATCTTTAATTTCTATATAACCCGCTTTCAGGTCCAGGAAAGCCACATTATTACCCATGTATTTCACCTCTATTCGAGAAATTCATGCAGCAACATTAATCCATACCCGGGGCACATGTTTAATACCCGGAGGGCGCTATAGATGCTCTATATGACTGGCACTATATTGTAAATCGATTTTTTACATTCTTGTTGGCGGGTTCGGTCGTAACTATTTTCCCATCCGGTGGGCGGGCAGCAAAATATCTTAACCTCGCCCTTTAATAATAAATCTGCTCAGGACAAACGTAACCGGCAGACTGACCAGGATGACCACCAGCGGCGCTAGCCATTCGCTGAACCCCAACATATCGATACAGAGATAGAGAACAGATATGCCCAGAAGATATTGAACGATATAAACCACCGGATACTTAAGGAACTTGGCCAGGGAAACAGGCTGCTTAAAAACCAACTGGCTGTTCAGATAATAAGAGATAAAGATGCCGAATACATAAGCCAGGCTGTAGGACAGTTTATAAGGCATCAGGAGCAGCAACAACACATACAGGGCATAAGTAAGCAGGGTGTTAGCCGCCCCGCACAGCAAAAAAGCAGCGAATTCCTTGCTATTGGCCTTAGTAAACTTCATGGATGACATATTCCGGCCGCTGGTTGACTTCGTCGAAGATACGCCAGAGATATTCGCCGATAATCCCCAGCATGATAATAATGAGCCCCAGCAGAAAAGCCACCAGGGTGGCAATAGTCGTAAATCCTGGCACAATCACATGATTAACACTGGCATTAATCACCAGCACTATCCCGTATACAAAGCTCAGCAGGGCGACCACAAACCCGGTCAAGGAAATCATCCGAATCGGCACTACCGAAAAACCCAAAATAGAATCCAGCAGATAGGTGAACTTCTTGCTGAAAGTCCAGCGTGATTTGCCGTGCACCCTTTCCTGACGCCGGTAATAAATAACCTCTGGTTCAAAGCCCAGCCAGTAGGCAAATAGGCTGATGTTGATGTTCTTCCCGCTCTGCTGCAGATAAGGCAGCATCAATTTATCCATCAAGGCCAGGTCGAAACCGCCCGATGGATAGTCTTTGGTCACCGCCAAACGCAGAAGGCTGTAGTACATCCGCGCGAACACTTTACTGAGGAAAGGGTCCTGGCGTGACTCACGCACACAAATGACAAACTTGGAACCGGCCAGCCATTTGTCCGCCATATCAAGGAGCAGTTCGGGCGGATCCTGCAGGTCGGCCGCCAGCATAGTAAAACAATCCCCGGTCACATATTGCAGACCCGTTTTCACCGCATGAATAGCGCCAAAATTACGGGCCAGCTTAACGATCCTGGTATCGGGCCGCCGTTTTTTTATCTTCATCAATTCCGCAAATGAATCGTCTCCTGAACCATCATCCACGAAAATTAGCTCCAGCTCGATACCCCTGCTCCGGCGCAGTTTATCTTCCACCCTCATCAATTCCGCAAAAAGGCCCGGCAGAGACCCCTCATTATAGTAAACAGGAATCACCACTGAAAGTTTCTTCACAACTAATCCCCTGCCTTTTATCTGTGCTTCCCATTCTCCTGGTTAGTAGATTAATCTCCAACTTCGCAATTAAGAAAAGAATATGTTTCCGCTTGATGCTCCCTCTGATCACGTTTAAAGGCGGCCTGACACTTGCTTTAAATCAATCAGAAATTACGTTATTAATCCACATACTTTTTAACAGTCGCCGGACTTCCCATAACCACCGCCCGGGCCGGGACATCCCTGGTAACTACCGAACCAGCCCCCACGATGGCATTCTCATGAATAATTATGGCCGGCATCAGCATGGCACCCGCACCTACCGCTACCCCATTCTCGATGGTGGGGCCTACAACCCGCGCTTCCTGATAACCCTGCTTGCCGATTGCATTGTCATTGGTACTGCCCACACATAAACTGACAAAAACATTGTCCCCGATACTGCATTTACCCGTGATATGAGTCGAATCCATTATCTTAGTGTTATTGCCGATGGTAGTGGCATAATTAACCGTCACATAGCGGCTCAGAATACAGTCCGATCCAATTCGGCACTGCTCCCGCACCGATGCCCCATCCCCCAGCAAAGTATTGGCCCCAATCTCCACATCATAATAGACCACCGCATTAGGCCCGATGGCGCAGTTGTCACCAATGGTCACCTGTTCTATAAATTGAGGCTGCCGGGCCAGAGCCGCCCCCCGGGGGACTTTACCTATATAACTGCCCGGAAAAATTTCCACATTATCACCGATCACTACTCCGCTCTCGATTACCACAAAGGGATGAATAATCACATTGTTGCCGATACGAACTCCGGCCCGGATGACCGCAAACTCCATAATATTCACATTATCACCGATATCATCCGTTTGCACAACGGCCTTGCTATACAATCCAATCTCTCCTTTTCTAATCCGCTGAATTTTTAGCTAATTGCCTGAATTCACCATAATCCCTGATATAGTCGCTCTCATCATAAAAATCGCTGGCCAAAATCAGCAATACGCAATCCGGTGAGAAATCATACATCTCATGCCATATCATACTGTCCAATAGGACCCCCCTTGAACTGTTGTCCAAAGGCACTGAAACCTTTTCTGCCCCATCATCCAGCCAAACACGGCAGGAACCGTGAATACAGATCATCACCTGCTGCAGCTTGCGATGGGCGTGCAACCCTCTGCTTACCCCTTCCCGGGTGGCAAAAATATAATATACCCTGCGGATGTCAAAAGGAATATCGCGATTTTCTTCAATGGCAATCAAAGAACCCCGCTCATCACCCCGCACCTTAAAATCATACGTAATAAGCTCCACTATATAAACTCCTTCAGGTACCACTTAACCGTCTTTAATATACCGCTTTCAAAATTTTCTTGAGCCTGCCAGCCCAGCTCGACTTCGATCTTACTGGCATCAATGGCATAACGGCGGTCATGTCCGGGGCGGTCAGTTACAAAAGTGGCCAGTTCCGCGTAAGACTTAATAGCCTGGCCCTCTTTTAACTGCGGCACTAATTCGTCTAATATTTTGCATATGATCTGTACAATATACAAGTTCTCGCGCTCGTTGTGCCCCCCTATGTTGTAACTCTCCCCGCTGCGGCCCTGATGAAATACCCGGTCGATACCTTTACAGTGGTCAAGTACATACAGCCAATCCCGTATATTACGTCCGTCACCATAAATGGGTATCGGCTCCAGAGCCAGCGCTTTTCTTATAATAGTTGGAATCAGTTTTTCATTATGTTGCTTGGGTCCATAGTTATTAGAACAATTACTAGTCACCACATTCATTCCATAGGTATGAAAATAACTCCGTACCAAAAGGTCCGAACTGGCCTTGCTAGCACTATAAGGGCTATTGGGTCCATAAGGAGTTGTTTCCGTAAATAGCCCAGACTCCCCGAGACTGCCATAGACTTCGTCAGTTGATATATGGTGAAAGCGGCAATTCTCATAACCTTCTTTATAGCGATGCGGTCCCTCCATCCAGTACTGGCGGGCAGCATCAAGCAGATTAAAGGTACCATTTATATTAGTCTGTATAAATACATCGGGAGCCTCGATGGAGTTATCCACGTGTGACTCCGCAGCAAAATGAATAATCCCGCGCAGGTCATATTCCATAAACAACCTATTCAGCAAATCCCGGTCGCGAATATCACCCTTTATAAACGTATAGCGGGTCATGTCTTCGACCTCGCGCAGATTCTCCAGATTACCGGCATAGCTCAGGATATCAAGATTAATGACCTGATATCCGGGATAGCGATTTAAAAAATAGGGTATGAAATTGGAACCGATAAAACCAGCTCCACCTGTTACCAGAATAGTTGTTTTGGAACTGTCCTCCTGCCTCATTACCTCAATACCTCCTTGGGCTGATAGCCTCACCATTGTCATTCAGCGCGCAGCGAAGAATCTTTCCAACTTGAGCTAGTAGACTCTTCACTGCGTTCAGAGTGACACTCTTATTGTCATCCTGAACACCCTCTTGTTGTCATCCTGAGCGAAGCGAAGGATCTGTTCCCTCCAAACAAACAGACTCCTCTCCTCAACCCTGCAGGGGTCTGTTAAGGTCACTGCTGGCAATGTCCAACAGGTATTGCCCATATTCATTATTCCGTAAAGTCTGGGCTAGGGCAATCAATTGATCCCGGCCAATCCACTGCCTATAATAAGCTATTTCCTCCAGGCAGGCTACTTTAAAACCCTGGCGGTTCTGCAACGTTTCAATAAACAAAGCCGCTTGCTGCAAAGCTTCGAAAGTGCCAGTATCCAGCCAGGCGAAACCCCGCCCCAGCAATTCAACATTTAACTGATTCTGCTCCAGATACAGTCGGTTAAGGTCGGTAATCTCCAATTCCCCCCGCTGGGAGGGCTTTAGACTCTTAGCCAGTTCAACTACTCGCCGGTCATAAAAATAAAGCCCCGTGACCGCAAAATTAGATTTGGGTTGGTGAGGCTTTTCTTCCAGGGATACGGCCCGCTGCTGATCATCGAATTCAACAATACCAAAACGAGTGGGGTCTTTAACCCGGTAAGCAAAGACCGTCGCCCCCTCATCACGGGCTGCAACCCGACGCAGCATAGGTGTAAATCCCTGCCCGTAATAAATATTATCGCCCAGAATCATAGCCACCCTATCGTTACCAATGAAATCTTCGCCGATTATAAAAGCCTGAGCTAACCCATCCGGGGAAGACTGAACCGCATATTTTATGGATAAACCCAGCTGACCCCCATCGCCCAACAAATTTTCAAAGCGGTGGATATCTTCCGGAGTGGAAATAATCAGGATGTCTCTGATTGCCGCCAGCATCAATACCGACAGAGGGTAATAAATCATAGGTTTATCATATATAGGAAGCAATTGCTTGGATATGACCTGAGTAAGAGGATAGAGGCGGGTTCCGCTGCCGCCAGCCAGAATAATTCCTTTCATTGAAAAACGACCTTTCCCAACAATAATCTAAGGTACTTTCAAAGGGAATTATATCAGATAAAGGCCACATTTCAAAGAGTATAGATGCCACGCCTGTCACTCAGAACGGAGTGAAGCAACATTAATAACAACAGCCGCTATGAATGATTAAAATATCGGGAGTGGAGGATTATTAAATTATTTCACTTTGCGCTTATTAGATTTGGTTTTATCTAAAACTTGAATCTGGATATCATGCCCTTCAACTTTATCCTCGATGCGCTGCAGGCGTTCTGTATGATCATCTAAAACCGCAGAGTGCTTATTTAGGGTTACGGTGTGATCATCTAAAACCGCAGAGTGCTTATTTAGGATTACGGTGTGATCATCTAAAACCGCAGTGTGCTTATTTAGGATTGCAGTGTGATCATCTAAAACCGCAGTGTGCTTATTTAGGATTGCAGTGTGATCATCTAAAACCGCAGTGTGTTTATTTAGGATTGCAGCGTGATCGTCCAAGGTGCTTTTAATCGATTCCTGTCCATCAAAAAGAGCAGCTAGCTTTTCACCGTGCTCAAATTCTAGCCTAGCTAGGTTTTGCCGAATGCCAGTAACATCATCGGACAGTTTGCTCATGTGCTCTATCATAAACTTTTGAAAATCCTTATCAGTCATCTTCCGGTTCTCCCTTCTTATTAGAGCTTCAATAATCGTTATGGCAGTATCTACATCATCCTTAGTTGCCTTCCGACCGACCTGAAATAAAGTTTTCATCTCTGGACGCTTATGCAACTCATCAAGAAAATCCAGGGCTTCATCATGGTTAATGTGCAGGTTAATCTCATTCTACCCTAACAGCAGGTAATCCGTACTTACACCGTATAAAGTAGATAGTTTTTTTATGGTTTCAATATCACTAATATTATACTATTATAAAATGCAACTTTGTGGAGATAAACTAAACAATGCGTTGGACTTAGTGCCAACCGATCCCAAAAAAACGGACCCCGCAATAGGGTCCATCTTTTGAAGCTCTCAAGATGTTTTACACGCTGGTTCGAGAATCGGCTCAGTATTGGTTCAGTCCTCAATAACCAAACTGGGAAGAGACCTTCCCGGGAAGGCTATGTTCTGGTTCTAAAATTCAACACCCGGCCGTATGTGATGTCATCATCTTCGTCAATGGCATAAGCCATGAAATAATACCTGGTATACTCATCCAGGTCTTCTATATCCAGATAAAATAGATCTTCATTTCCCCTGGCTTCATCAACTTCAGCATATCCATCGTCGCCATCTTTAACTTCGTCTCTATCGGTACCATAATAGAAGCCAAATTCTTCAATGTCTAATCCGCCATCATCAGCTACCGCACCGTTTAGCCTGGCACTGTCTTTGTTGATGCGGGTGGCATTGTTGGTGCTGACTTCCACCTCACCGCTGGAATCATCTTCCACGGAAACATCCAGTTCTTCTTCATACTTGTTGCCGTTTTTATCGGTGACGGTGAAGGTTATGGTGGATTCGTCCCCGTCATCGGCATCCGCGTCGACTTCGATGGTAGCCTTGAAGCTATCACCGTTGATATCCACATCGACTGAAACCACCCGGTCCCCGGAGATATCATAGTCCACATCGTCGATATCCACATCCAGGGTCCCGGTAATGGTCGAATCATCCCCCGGTTCCAGGATCAAGGAGGTACGGCTGAGCTTCAGCTCGACATCTTCATTAACGTCGCCACTGCCGGAGCTGGTCACTCCAGTAATAGTCACTTGTTGGGTCGCTCCATTCCAGGCCGCCGTATGACCGAAGACCGAGGCCACCCAGGCGATGGGCAGACAGGTCCGGCTGTTGGTGATCTCCGGTGCTACATCCATCACCCGAGCCTGACCGTTGACAAATACTGTGGGACTGTCGATAACCAATACTACCGTGGTATTCCCCTTGGTCAACTTTACCGTCCGGGTCGCTTCATACCACTGGATCTGGTCATCGGTCAACCCCAAGGCATAACCCACATAACGGATGGGCATGTAGGTGCGGCTGTTCTTTATGTAAGGAGCCGCATCCATGATCTGGCTGGAGCCATTGAGCTGATAATAGTTCTTACCGATGGTAAATACGCTGGTAGTTACTGCGGGGGTGCCTTCCTTGGTGGTAAAGCTCTTGACACTGCCGTAACCTATTCCCTCACTGCTTCTGGCATAGGACTGAAAATAATATTTGGTGTCGGACTTCAGATTGCTAAGTTTAAGATCGAAGGTATCATCTTCGTCCAGACGGTCGTCATCGTCCCCCACCTTTTGCCAGGACGAGACAGAACTGGTGGTACCGTAATAAAACCCATATTCGATGATTTCATTACCATCCCCGAATGAAGTCAACTTGCCGTTCAGAACAGCCGAGTCGGATTTTATAGAAGTGGCATTGTCGGTGCTGACCTCGGGTACATCGGAACCGGCATCGATGTCCAAACTTTTTGTCTTCCCCAGGGAGCAAAAGGTTTCCCCTTCATCAGCATATTCTATATAAGCTCTGTAGTAGAGAGTCTTTTCGTCTTCGTCAAGATTGCGCAATTGCATAGAAAACTCATACTGCTCGTCATCGTCGTTATAATCGTAACCATCGCCTTCTTCATACTCACAAAGCCAATCGTCATCCTCATCATCAAGATAGTCCGCAACATCATCTACGTCGTCCTTATCATAGCCATAGAAGAATCCATATTCATCGATCTCATAACTATAATCATAGTCATCTTCATCAATATCGACATAGGCCTGCAACGTTGCCTTACGGTCCTTGACATCATCCGCGTCGTCAGTCACTACCTTCAGGTCGCCGCTATTATCACCTATACTCACCTTCGGATAGGCCGCGGCGGTGCCCGGCATACCAAAGGCAGGTACGAGAAAGGCCAAGGCAAAGATGAGCGCCATGACCAGAGATAGAGCCTTACTTCTTTTTCTCACTCATATTCCTCCATTCCAATCAGTTATCCACTTTCCCCCACAATTATCAGGGGCTATATTAAATTGTCTATGCAGCCAAATACCCCCCTTCCTTCTATAGTTATTATGATTCTACTGCGAAAACCCCAATTTTGATATCTGTAGAGGAGTTATCTGTAGAGGAGTTATCTGTAGAGGAGTTATCTGTAGAGGAGACTTTAGTCTCCGGTTAGCCAGATGATGGCGGTATTGGGGGGAGACTGAAGTCTCCCCTACGGTTTATAATCTATAAATAATACTTTTCGCAGTGGAATCTTATTATATATTATAGAATAAAATGGCTATTCTTGCAGTCAGACTAGTAGAAATATAGGTAAATAGCCGTCTTATATGTCGCCATCCTGCCAATTTCCGCCTTTATCAGAGCACTTGCACATTTTGTAATGGTCACTACTTCGCTTCGCTCTGGATGACACACCAATGCGGGCTAGGTTCTGAATGGCATTTATAGTGTCACTCAGAGCAGCTACATGTCACTCAGAACGAAGCGAAGCTACATTATTGGCAACCTTAGGTTGCATCAGTAGTACCCGAAGGGTGAGTTGCTGCTCAGAGGGGACAGATTCATCGCTACGCTGACGCTTCGCTCTGGATGACACTAATAAAAGATAGGACCTTCACAGACACTAAAATAAACGGGGACATTCCTTCATAGAAGGTGTGTCCCCATACCTCTAAGGCAAAAGGCAATTTATAAAAAGAAAGGAAATGAGCCCAAATGTTGTATACTAATTAGTAAGCTTGTGATTATTAAGCATTACCTTCACGAGCCATTACATCTACAAGGAGGACGCAGTATGAGAAAAAAGATATGGATCGGGGTGCTGATGCTATGCTTTGTTTTTGTTTCGGTAAGCACCGGATCTTATAGGGCGGCAGCAAATCAGTATTTCCCGGATGTTGGCAATCACTGGGCCAAGGACTATATTAATGAGCTGACCAGCCGGGGCTATATGGCAGGGTATCCGGATGGTACCTTCAAGCCGGATAAGATTATGACCCGAGCCGAATTTACCAGTGTATTGATCTCCGGCATGGGACTTACTGCCAGTGATAAAACCAGCCGCAGTTTCAATGATACCAGCGGGAGTTGGGCCCTGGCTTCGATTAATGAAGCAGTCAACCGCGGTATACTGATTCCTGGTGAATATCCCAATGGGCTGGTTCCGGACGGGGGCATCAAACGCAGCGAAGCATGCGCCATGCTGGTGCGCGCCCTGGGCAAGCCTGCCGGAACCGGTATTCTCCCCTTCAAGGATACCGCCCAACTGCAAGCCAGCACGTATGTCGGCTATATTAAGACCGCCAGTGACCTTGGCATTATGAATGGCTTCCCCAATGGCAACTTTGAGCCCTTTAGTGAAATGCCCCGCGCTCAGGCTTGTACGGTTCTGTATAATTTATTGGCCCAGCAGGGCAAAGTACCGGCTACTCCCCCTGCTACAACTTCTTCCCCTCCCGCGGTTAGTACCGGAAGCATCAAATACGTATCCATTGACAACGAATCCTATGATATTAATACTACCCCCATATCATTTATATTGAACTTTCAGGAAATACCCGTTAAGAGTATGGTTCCTTCCACTACGAGCCTAAATGTTAACAACAGCTACTCC
>Ga0265294_10010438_pt1 | contig 10564 bp, 14 predicted proteins | sample MunlanPumphouse3_FD_192504 | JGI IMG/M metagenome (GOLD analysis project Ga0265294, IMG submission 192504) | Groundwater microbial communities from a municipal landfill in Southern Ontario, Canada - Pumphouse #3 | ecosystem: Environmental > Aquatic > Deep subsurface > Groundwater | place...
CAAGAGACCGGCAATGAACGATTTCAACAGTTAGATATTTCTATGGATGCGGTCATAGAAAAGTTGCTGAGGAGGGGAGAGCCTTTCACTGAATCAGACAAAGATGAAATTTATTTCGATTATTGAGAACTTGGACCGACACTATGGAAGGAAAATAAGTAACATGTAGGACCGTCTCGAGGTCATTTATGACAAGAATTCAGATTATGAGGAAAATATTTCAATTCTCACACAGAAAATTGATGAGGCGCATAAGGATAATATGGATGCCAAAAAAAATGTACAAAATTCTTGTGAACTATGGTAAGAGGAGGACAGACGGTGAGAAGAAGGCCTTCTTTGTTCAATTTGCACTTAATCCTGATGAAAGAGAAGCTATAAGTGCGTCAAGCTGATGCTCCGAATACGGGTGATGTCGAGATGAAAGATGAAAGTGGGTTGAATAACGAAACTACTGTCGAAACTATTGTAGTATTAGATATAAAATAGTTCTATATTTCCGTTATTAACTCTTTTGAATCAAGACGCGATTTTGGTAAAGTTGCGTTTAGATCGTCTTTATGACGATATCCAATTGAAACCAAAACTACTGGAACAAATCCTTGTCCCTTTAATCCAAGTTCTTCATCAAGAGTTTTAGCATCGAAACCTTCCATTGGAACAGCATCGAGACCGAGTTCTGCGACACCAAGAAGGAAACTTCCTAAATTAAGGTACATTTGTTTTTCCATCCAATGTTGAAGATCTTTAAGAAGATTTCTATGGATGTCTATAAACATACTTCGGCCTTTATGTAAGTTTGTTTTTTCTTGTTCGTTTTTTATTCGACCAGCTTTATCTTCAGAGTCTAAAAGGTGAAGAAGAAATTTTTCATCAAGATTGGTTCTTGCACAAAAAACAATTGTTGCCGAGGATTCGAGTATTTTTGCTTCATTAAAAATGTAAAAGCCCTGAGTACTTTTGCTAATTTTCTTTTTACTCTCATCTGTTGTTGCAATTACAAAATGCCATGGTTGAACATTTGTACTTGAAGGACTCATGCAAAGAAGGGCTTCGATTTTTTTGAGATCTTCATTACTGACTTTCTTTTTTTGGTCAAATTTCTTTGTAGCATAACGCCATTTTAATGCCTGCATTAATTCCATTTTGTAACTCCTTGTTTGTTTCAAATTAGTTTTTTATACTGTTTAAATTGTAGTGTTACAAAGAGTCTGCTGTCAAGAAAATTTAAATTTTAAAGGATGAGTAGTTTGTGAAAATGTTACGATAAATTGTTATTAAATAAAATATTAGGAATTTTACTTGTGTCCCGATTCTTAGTATATTAGACTAGATTTATGATAAAAAATGGAAGCAATGTTAAAGGTGAAAAAGGCTTTTCTGGAAAGCTTGGTTTTGTTTTGGCAACTGCTGGATCAGCAGTTGGTCTTGGGAATATTTGGAGATTTCCTTATCTAGCAGCAAAGCAAGGTGGTGGGATCTTTCTTTTTGTTTATTTAATCTTAGTTTTTACTTTTGGGTTTTGTTTGGTAATTACTGAAACTGCTTTAGGAAGAAAAACTGGGAAAAGTGCATTAACTGCCTATGGGAATTTGTCTTCGAGGTGGACATTTCTTGGTTATTTTGAAGTGTTTATTCCAATGTTTATTGTTCCCTATTATAGTTTAATCGGGGGCTGGGTGATAAAGTATTTTTTCACCTTTCTCACTGGTCAAATGGCTTCAGCAGCAACATCAAGTTTCTTTCCAAGTTTTATTTCAAACACTTGGTCGCCACTTTTTTGGTTTGTTATTTTTGTTGTTTGTACAATGCTTATTGTAATCCAAGGTGTTCAAAAGGGAATTGAAAAAGCCAGTAAGATTATAATGCCCATTTTGGTATTTCTTTCCTTAATTATAGCAATTTACAGTATGTCCTTGCCGGGAGCTATGGCTGGGGTTAAGTACTTCCTTTTGCCGGATTTTTCTGAGTTTTCTTTTTCTACGGTTCTGTCAGCCTTAGGTCAAATGTTTTATTCTAACTCCATTGCCATGGGTATTTTAATTACTTATGGATCCTATATGAAAAAGGATGTTGATATGGTTTCTTCAGTAAAACAAATTCAGATATTTGATACAGGTATTGCCTGTATGGCAGCCTTAATGATAATTCCTGCTGTCTTTGCTTTCTCAGGTGGAGATCCTGCTGCATTGAAAGCTGGAGCTGGACTTATGTTTATAACCCTTCCAAAAGTCTTTTTTAGTATGAGAATGGGAGGATTTTTCGGTACTTTGTTTTTTGTTCTCGTTTTCTTTGCCGCTCTTACCTCATCAATTTCATTACTTGAAGCCATTGTTTCTGGTTTGCAAGAAAAATTTAAATGGTCAAGGTTAAAGAGTTGTTTAATGGCTGGAGCTTTTACGATAATTGTTGGTTCAGGTATATCGTTTGGATATGGAATATGGAGTGGATTCACACCATTTGGATTTGAACTTCTAGATTTCTTTGACTTCATTACCAACGCTATTTTCATGCCGATTTCAGCTTTCCTGATGTGTATGTTTATTAGCAAGGTTACCACTGTTAAATTCATAGTGGAAGAAGTTGAACTTACTAAAAAATTTAAAGAAAAGAATTTCTACAGCATTACAATAAAATATATAGCGCCAATATGTATTGTGTTAATTTTGGTTAGTTCAATCATGGAAGCTTTTAAACTAATTAGTTATTAAAAAAAAGCCTGTTACGAAAGTAACAGGCTCTGAAATAGATAATCAATTAACTATAAGGTGGTATCATCTACAATAACTGTAGTAGTATCGCCTTTTTCAGCTGCATTTAAAATAGCTGCGTAAAGGGCTTTTGCTTCTTCTGAAGCGTGTGTAGCACCTGATACTGCTTCTACTTCTTTGACAGTTTTTGCCTTATTAAGGTTTTCATTTAACTGTGGAATCCATTCAGTTGGATGTGGTGTCATAGGGTAAGTTTCAGCTGTTGTTTCGCTCTTTAGCTGATCACCGCTTTTACTATCATAATTAACGTCCATAACAACACCATCTTTAACTGTTGCAGTCATAAAACTTTGCCATCCGTGACCGTTCTCATCTGCAAATGCTTGAGACATTTCTGCTGAATATTTTCCGTCTTTATAATTTGTCTCGGAAGCACATGATGTGATTATAAGGGCAAATATTAGTACAATAAAAATAACTTGGATTTTTTTCTTCATTTTTTTTCTCCTGTGATTATAAATATCAATAAATGTTATTGGTTTAACCTGCAAAAGAAATATAAGGGTATTGAAGTTTTTAGTCAATATTAATCAGTAAAAAAATATTGAATAAAATAAAATTTTTCAATAAAAGGCTTAAATTAGAATTTTAGAATTAGTTGTTAATTAGCAAGTAATTAATTGCTAAATAGCAACTATAATAAAATTTTATATAAACTACTTATTATCGATTAAAATACTTGAACGGGTTGAAATGTATCTTTGGTTTGCAATTCATATTTTTTCATGCTAGTATTAGTTAAGTTATTTTGCTTTGGGAGAAGAATATGAAGAAATTTTTAATGGTTGTAATTACAGTCATCTTGCTTTTTGGTTTTCTTGGTTGTGCGACAAAAGCTCAAGAAAAAAACGCTCAAGACCTAATTGCCCCAGTTATGGGTGCTGATGGTGTTCTTCGACCTAATTGGGTTTTTCAGGGAAGAGATTCTTCCGAGAAACATTATTCTGTAGGCTTTTCAGATCCTTTAGTTTTAAAATCTGTAACTTTAAAGAAAGCTGAAGCCTCTGCTCGAATTAAAATGGCTGAATGGATTTCAACCACTGTAACAGAAGTGGTTTCAATTTATGTCAACGATTCAAGTGATGAAGAAAATCGTAAGTCCTTCGATTCATATAAAAGTTTAAGTCTTCAAGTTTCCCAAGCAACTCTTTCTGGGTCAGTTAGAGAAGATTTCTGGACAGATCCAGAGGGTGGTATCTACGTATTGTCATCAATTCCAAAAGCAAATATAGAACAGGCTTTTGCTGAAAAAGTGGGAAAGGCCAATGATTCCTTCCAAGATGAACAAGCAGCTACCGAAGCTAATAATACTTTGCAGGAATTATTACAGAGAGTTCTTTACGAAGAAGACTAAAAGGAAGATTTGATGAAAAAATGTTCGATATTTCTTTTGTTTGTACTTATTTCTCTTTTATTGGTTTCTTGTGTTTCAACCCAACCGAAATTTAATCCAGATGGTTCTCCTTATTGGACTACCTTTACTCCGGTTTCTCGAAAATACTACTATGGCGTTGGTTCAGGGAATCTTAAATCAACACAGAATAGTAAAGTTAGAGCTGAAGCCATGGCTAAAAATGAAATTGCTAGACAGGTTTCTACTGCAGTAGAAAATTCAATAACTAACTATATCTCTGAAAATCAATATGAGATGAATTCTTTTGAGGATTTTTCTAGTCAAGTTGCAAATGCCACTTTAAGAGGTGTTGAGGTTAAGGAAATTTATTCTGCAACTGACGGAACTATTTGGGTGTTAAGTCAATATGATAAAAAGAATCTAAAAGAAGCTTATAAATTGGAAGCAGAGCGACTTGAACGTCAATCTTTAACAGAAAAAATAAGTGCTGAAGAGATGTTGAAGTTTCTAGAAGAGGAATAGTTATTATCTTGGCAAGAAAGCTTCCAAAAGGTTTGCCTTTCCTGCAACAGGGTAATAATTATCCTTTATTTGAGTTGTTATAACTTTGTCCTTATAATCGTAGTATTTTATGGTAGCTTTGTATTTCCCTTTCTCTATCGCTTCAAGTCCTATCCAAGCTGTAGATGGAAAAAAGTGAGATCCTCTTACATCTGCACTTTCACTTACAAAATTGAAGATGTCCAATAAATCTGCAATTAATTCTAGTCCTTCCGATGATGAACTGTTTTCAGTGTTATTAGCCGAAACTCTAATGCCATTGGATAAGAGATTTTTGCCAATAACTCTTGAAATTGCTTTAATCTTATCCTTAGCTATTTCAGTTTTCATGGTATCAAGAGCAATTAAATCTAGTCTTTCTATTGGTTCCAAGAAAAAATGGTAATCCTTATCTCCTTCAAGATTAATTTCAATTTTCTTAATAACACTAGGTCTTATTTCAGCCGTTGGAAATGAATAATGAATTACCCTCTCAATTCCGTCTGAATCATAATAACTATAAACTTCATTTTCTTCTTTCTTTATAGGAGCTTTTCCAGTAAAGATTAAAACATTAGTTAATACTGTTTTTTTATCTGCATTTTTCAAGATTTCAATACTTTCTGGTGGGTTAAATGGATAAAGATTTGCTTGAAGATCAAATGCTTCTTTTAACTTTTGAGATGAATAGCGAAAGGTGTTTTTATCTTGGTATTCATAGGAGAATAACATTGACAAGTATTGAGAAAGGGCAGAAATACAAAAATCTTGTTTTATATTTTCGGAAGGGGAAACATTATTCGAACTATAACTTTCATCCAAGGCTTTTTCCATTTCTGGATAGCTTGAAACAAGGTTTGTTTGTTTTTCAATTGATTTTCTAACCTCGACCATAGAATCTTCTAAGGAATCAAGAAAATAATAATTAAGAGATTTGAAGACGTTTGAATAAATACTTTCCCATTCCTGCCCTTGATATTCCTGTGTGTTGTCATTGACTAGGTAGGTTGCAATGTTTCTTGTTACACTTTGAGTATAAAGTCTGTCAAATTCTACTTCAGCTTCTTCTAAGTATTTGTTTGATTCTTTAAAATCCCCAGAAGCGTGGTTTACAAGCCCAAAATCTAAGTTTTTTATTAATTCACCTTGTCTTGAACTAAGTTTTTTTTGGTTATTTTCTAAGAAAGTTTTTGTTCCTTCAAAGTCACTCTTTCCGTATAAATAATAAGCCTCATCCAAATTCACAGAAGAAACACAACTGGAAAGGAGAAAAAGTATGATTGGAAATAGTAAAAGGATAAACTTTCTTTTCATTTAATTTCCTATGTTTTCAACAATCCAAAGTGAGGCTTTTTCTAAAGCTTTTTCGATTGCTTTTTCTTGGGTAATTCCAGCTCCCTTTCCATTATTGGTTTTATTAAATGTTATTAAGTTTTGTTCCTCTACCTTTATATTACTTTGATAAGTTGCTAGATAGAATTGATTTCCTGGGTCTTTGGATAAATCATAGGTTAAATCAATGGTAATCTTAATTGGAGAGTTTTGATCTATTGTAAATCCTTTCTCAGTTAATTTAGCTGATAGGTTGTTATAAAGAGTTGAATTGTTATCTTCCATGTTAACTTCAAGATCTATGCTTTGATTTTTGATTGTTTCCATGATTTGTGTTTCAATCATAACAAGAGAATTTTTTTCTTTCTTTCCATTAAGTATAAAAATATATGTTTTTAGCTGTTTTTCCTGTAAAGCTGCTATTCTAGCCTTTTCCAAATGATTTAGTTTTTGAAAAATGCTTGAAGCCTTGGATGCTTCCTTTAAATGCAGCTTTATTTGATTTTCATATTCTAAAAGTTCTGTGTTAAAAATATGGACTTGTTCTGATTTGTTTAGAACTGCTAGACAAGAAAAAGTTCCTTGTTCATCTTGTTGCATATTTTCGATTTTTACGGCTGAAAGATTAAAAAAAGAACTGTAGGAATTTGTAAGATCAATTGCCGTTGAGCTGGAATAGATATTTTCTTTATTTTCTCTAGTTTCAGAATCTTTGAAAAGTGATACTGATTTAACAGAAACATCAAAAAATTCTGAAATTTGTGCTAATGCATTATTTTTTGCTTTTTCTTGGGTTTTTCCTGTTCCTACGGCAGTAATGTATTTACTTTTTGGGTATTTCCAATTTCCATCTTTGCTTAAATTAAGAATTGAACTGCAACTTACTGTTAATACTAAAAGAATTATAACTGTAAATAAATAAGATTTTTTTACCATGAAAATTTATTCCTTTTAACTTGTTTTTTTATTTCATAATATCCAACCCAGACTTTCTTTGCACTTTCTAGGTCAATTAATTCAACATCTATATAATAGGTTCTGATGGATTTATTATCATTTCGATCTAAGTTAAGTTTGATGCTTCCTTGAAGAATAAAATCAGCTCCGGTTTCATTTCCTAGTTCAACAGCTGTTTCCATGCTTGAATGGTACTGTTGGTCTAATTGTTCTGCTCTTACATCATCTCTAAAGTTAAAATCTGCACTAGTTTCAACTTCTCCACTATTTAATAAAGCAACTTCAATCTTTTTGCTTAAAATAGAAGTTTCTATATGGTCACTTGTAAGGTTTTTAATGTTTCCAACTATTAGTAAAGGAGTTTTTCCTTGATTGTTAACATAGAATTTTGTTAACCAACCTCCCTCCATACAGGAGTCAACCAATGCTTGGGATGCAATTTTAAAATCAGTATCATTCCAGCCTTCAGATAGGTCTGTTGTGCTGTCAGGATTAATTCTTGTAATTTCTTTTGCTGATGAGCAGGAAGTGAAAGTTAAAGCTAGGACTGCCAGTAAAACTATTAGTATTTTTTTCATATTGACCCCTTGATAATAATTCATTGTTTATTATTTAACCATAATTTCTTATATTTCTCAATGATAATCTATCTTGAAAAAGAAATTAAATAAAAGTATAATTTTTTGATATTCGGGTAGTAGCGCAGTGGCTAGCGCGCTTGGTTCGGGACCAAGGGGTCGGAGGTTCAAGTCCTCTCTGCCCGATATACTTTTCAAATCTTCAAAGAAATAAAAATAATAATTAGAGGAATTTTCTTATAATAGTAAATAACCTTGAAAAGCCTTTATTCAGTTGCTATAATCATTTTGGAAGATAAAAACACAATCCGGTTGGTAGTCCGGATGCATTTATGTCAGTAACCTGCCTCCTAAGGTTGTCCATTTTTCCTGTGATATTTATTTAGGAGGTGCCTTTATGTATGTAATAGGCAGTATTACCATCTTCTTTGAAAATCCTTTTTGGGTGGGCATTTTGGAAAGAAAGTATGAGAATCAATATGAGGTGGCTCGCTATGTATTTGGTGCAGAGCCATCAAATGCAGAAATTCTTGACTTACTTAAGAATCATTATGACCGATTTGAATTTTGTAGGCGAATTCAGGATGATGAAAACATTGAAATAATTGAAAAAAGCTTTAAAAAAAAGCTTCATAAAGCTAAAAAGGAACAGCTTCAAGGGTGTAACAATAAAAGTTTAAAAATATTTCAAGCCGAATTTGAGAGGATTGCCATTGGAAACAAAAAAGAGCTTTCTTTGAAACGTAAAGAAAAATCAAAAGAATCCTTTACTCTCAAGCAAGAAAGAAAAAAGTTAAAAAAAAGAGGTCATTGATTTGTTCTATTCTTTTATTGGTTTTAACTGAATAGCTCTATAAGCACAGTATCTAGTGCATTTACCACACTTTATGCAAGCATCTTTTTTTACTTTAGGAGCTTTGTTTCCATTTTGGGAAAGAGCTCCTATTGGACAAACGCTAACAGCTGGACATCTGTGACTTTGGGGACATTTTGAACTATCAATACTTAAGAAATATAAGCTCTTGTCTATGGGTTCTTTCTTTTTGAATAAATTTAACATGGTTTCTTCCTTTGTTATCACCTAAATAGGGTGGAATCTATTGATTTTGACTCATTATATAAAAATAGTTGTTTTTGTTCGGTGATAAAGTTACAGGAAGATAAGAATATTTAGATAAAAAAAAAGCATCCCGAAGGATGCTTTAATCTTACCTGTTTCCTTTTCCATTACTAAAGTTGTTATTTCTGTTTGAAAAACTAGAATTTCTAGAAGGTCGGCTTTCTGCTTGAGAATGTTGTTTTGATGAATTTTTGTTACCAAACTGCTTTCCTGAACCATCTTGAACGGCAAAAGCTTGTCTTCCCATTGAGCTAATATAGCTTTCAAGTTCGTTCTCAGCTACAACGGTTCCTGTAACAACGTGAGTATAGGTTCCATCATCATTTTTTGTAAAACCATGCAATTGAGCGTTTTCAGCTTGATAGACTGAAAATTCTTCAGCACTATAGGTTTCACCTGTAACTGCACAAGTTACAGTTCCATCGCTGTTATAAACTGCATTGTTTCTATCCATACGGCCATTTGCAAAAATTGCAATAGTGGAAACTGCTACAACCATTAATACCATTAAAATTTTCTTTTTGTTCATTTTGAACCTCTTTATTATTAGTGTTAAGACTTTTGATTTCTCTGTCTTACATACACAATATAAAGAGGTAATGTGGCGATTGTGTGGTGAAAGGAAAAGATTTATATTTTTTTTATTTTCTTGCCTCACTATTTATTCTCAAGTATTATATATCTATTAAGAAAGAACTTAGATTAAGGAAGATAAATGCTAAAAAATAAAAGAATACTTGTAGTCGATGATGAAGAAAAAATTGTTCGAGTTCTTGAGGCCTATCTTCAGAAAGAAGATTTTGAAGTTCTTAAAGCATATTCAGGAAAAGATGCCCTTGAATTATTTTCTAATAATCAAATAGATCTTGTTATTTTGGATTTAATGTTACTTGATGTTTCAGGAGAACAAGTTTGTAAAGAAATTAGGAAAACTTCCAGAGTTCCCATTATTATGCTTACAGCAAAATCAACAGAAGAAGATTTGCTTAATGGTTTGGCCTTAGGGGCCGATGATTATATTTACAAGCCATTTAGTCCAAGAACTGTAATAGCAAAAACAAAAGCAGTCTTAAGACGAGTTTCTAATGATGCCCTTATGGGAGAAACAAAGCAGTTCGATAATTTAATGATTAATTTTAGTTCAACGGAAGTTAAAAAAAATGGCGAAACAATTTTACTTACTCCAACTGAGTTTAAGATTCTTCTAACTTTAGCAAAAGCTCCTGGAAGGACCTTCACCAGAGATCAACTAATTGATTTTGCTTTAGATGGTAATTTTGATGGGTTTGACCGCTCAATTGATACTTATATAAAATCTTTAAGAAAAAAGATTGAAGATGATAGGAAAAACCCTAAGTTTGTCAAAACTGTAAGGGGTATGGGTTATAAATTTGGAGGCAATAAATGAAACTAAGACCAAGGCTACAATTAACTTTTGCATTATATTCTTTGTTAATACTTTCCTTACTCTTTTTAGTTTTACATTTAAATATAAACACAAGCTTTCAAACTTATGGAAAAAGAGCAGGGCAACAACGAGTTATTGAAACTCTGAGCATGGAAAATGAAGAACTTTCTTATGATCAATTAAAAGCTCAAGTGAATAAATATGGGTTTTCCCTTCAAAAGACCAATAGTAAAAATGCAAAGGGAAATGCTTTATTTGTAAAAGATGATGAGGGAATTACCTACATGCTTGTTCAAGAATCAGTATCAGTTTTAAATGCGTCTGAACAACTTCTACTAGAAACAATAGATCAATTGCTAATAATTTTAGGTATTGTATTTTTAATCCTTTCACAAATTTTGGCTTATTTTATTTCAAAGAAATTTTCAAAACCAGTTGAAAGTATTTCAAAGGGGATTCAGGAAATTCAAGAAGGCAAGTTAGGAAAAGTTGTTTCTTGTAAAT
>Ga0265294_10010439_pt1 | contig 10564 bp, 8 predicted proteins | sample MunlanPumphouse3_FD_192504 | JGI IMG/M metagenome (GOLD analysis project Ga0265294, IMG submission 192504) | Groundwater microbial communities from a municipal landfill in Southern Ontario, Canada - Pumphouse #3 | ecosystem: Environmental > Aquatic > Deep subsurface > Groundwater | place...
GCCCATAAACAGGGATCGATTCAAGGAGCTGCTAATAAATCTTATAGACAACGCTATCAAGTTCACCGGTGAAGGCGGCCGGGTACACGTCTCGGCCGCTGTCAAAGAAAACAAGGCCATGGTTTTAAAGGTAAAGGACAACGGAATCGGTATACCCAAAGAGTACCAGGACAGGCTTTTCGAAAGGTTCTACAGGGTGGACAAAGGCCGCTCCCGTAAGGAGGGAGGAACTGGCCTGGGCCTTGCAATAGTAAAACACATAGTGCTGTCGGCAAACGGGTCCATAGAAGTAGACAGCCGGCCCGGGGAGGGCACCGAATTCACGCTGGAGCTACCGTTATAAGGTATGGGGACACACCGCTCATTAATGAGCCTTATAAATCTTATAATCGTTTTTCATGCCGAGAGGGGAATAATACCCCTTTTTTTTACATTGTTTTAACTTTTAGTTCATTGTGCCTTAACACTGTACCCTTATGCTTATATTGCGACATAAAATTATAAAAGGAGGCACAAGTGATGAAGAAACTGTTTATCCTTGGAATAACCGTTTTAATGTTTGTCCTTGTACTTACCGGTTGTCAGAGCAATGCCGGGGATGTGAAAAACCCTAGTAAACAGCAAAAAGGAGCGAACCCCACAGGAAATATCACCATTGCAGGTTCAACATCGGTGCAGCCCCTTGCCGAAGAGCTGGCAGGCGCTTTTGCGGACAAATACCCCGATGTAAGGATAGATGTCCAGGGCGGCGGCTCGTCGGTGGGCGTCCAGTCGGCAAAGGATGGAGTAGCTGACATAGGAAACTCTTCAAGGGACCTTAAGGACAGCGAAAAAGCCTATAATCTTTATGAGTATACCATTGCAAAAGACGGTATCGCAATCGTTATAAACCCGTCCAACCAAGTCGATGAAATTACTTCGGATCAAATCAAAAAAATATTTGCCGGGGAAATTACCAACTGGAATGACCTCGGAGGCAAAGATGCCGTCATAACAGTGATTAACAGGGAAGAAGGCTCGGGCACAAGGGGGGCTTTTGAAGATATAGTAATGAAAGATGCGGCATTTATAGGCAGTGCAATAATACAGCCTTCGACGGGGGCGATAAAACAAACGGTATCCACCGACCCCGATGCAATTGGATACATCTCCATGGGCTCCATGGACTCCGGAGTAAAAGGCCTGATGATAGACGGTGCGCAGCCCAACTCCGACAATGTATTAAACGGCAGCTACAAGATATCAAGACCCTTCCTGATGCTTACCAAAGATGAGCCCCAGGGAGCTGTAAAGGCCTTCCTGGATTTCATATTCAGCCAGGAAGGACAGGATATTGTAGGACAGGAGTTTATTAAGGTCAAATAAAAACCCCCACAGACTGCAAGACGATGCGGCGGGAGAAAACTTTCCCGCTGCACCCGCTGCAAAAATACCAATCCGCCATCAACACAAAAGGGGGTATGAAACCATGAGGTCACACGAAAAATGGGTGCAAGGAATACTGTTTATACTTGCAACAACGGCGGTACTGACGGTACTGGCAATTACGTTTTTTATATTCAGCGAGGGTCTGCCCATAATGGTTGACAGGGGTGTAACTGGGTTTATAGGCAGCACCCGATGGGAGCCACTGTCGGGGAGTTTTGGCATTCTTGGCATGATTATTGGAACGATTCAGATTACCTTAGGTGCCATAGCTTTGGGGGTTCCTGTAGGACTGGCCTGTGCAGTATACCTTGCAGAGATAGCCGACCGGAGACTGGAAAAAATACTGCGGCCGGGTATAGAGCTGCTGGCAGGTATCCCTTCGGTGGTATACGGCTTTTTCGGTTTGTCGGTTGTAGTACCATTTCTAAGGGAACACTTTCCGGGGAACGGTTTCAGCATTCTGGCAGGCTCAATAATACTGGCAATAATGATATTGCCTACGGTGGTAAATATATCCGAAAACTCAATACGAAGCGTTCCCGGCGACTACAGGTCCGCTTCACTGGCCCTGGGGGCATCCCACTGGCAGACAATACTAAGGGTAATACTTCCCGCCGCCCGTTCGGGTATTGCGGCATCGGTGATACTTGGCATGGGAAGGGCAATAGGTGAAACCATGGCAGTCATTATGGTCACCGGAAACGTCACCAAGGTTGCCGGGAGCATCTTTGACCCGGCAAGAACCCTGACGGGGAATATTGCCATTGAAATGGGATACGCCGCCGGGGAGCACCGGGAAGCCCTGTTTGCAACGGGAGTAATACTATTTTTGATCATAATGGTTCTAAACTTTTCAACCACCCGGTTCTCAAGAAAGGCAGGGGATGTTAAGTGACCGGCAAAAACCTTACCCAAAGCGCCGCATTCCTGGCCCTTAGGGCAGCAGCCATTATAACGCTCGCCGTTTTATTCATTATTATTATATATATAATGTCCAACGGGCTTAGACACATAAATACCTCATTTTTCCTTCAAGGACCGACAAGCATGGGCAGGGATGGAGGTATCGCCCCCTTTATTGTATCAACTCTGTATGTGTCGGCGGTATCGCTGGTAATAGCCGCACCGGTAGGCATAGGTTCCGCCCTTTACCTCTCCGAGTATTCAAAGGGGGGCTTGCCTGTAAGAATTATTAGGTTCTGTACAGAAACCCTTGCCGGAATACCTTCTATCATCTTCGGTCTGTTCGGGTTCGTGTTCTTCGTTGTGTCCCTGGGTATGGGCTGGTCGGTACTCTCCGGGGGTCTTACCCTGGCGTGTATGGTGCTGCCCACCATTATCAAGACCTCCGAGGAGGCGATTAAGACGGTCCCGGATACCTACAGGGAAGGAAGCATGGCTCTGGGGGCGACAAAATGGCAGACCATTGTGAAGGTGGTACTGCCGGTCAGCGTTCCGGGTATAATAACCGGCATAATTCTCAGCATAGGCAGAGCCGTAGGCGAAACAGCCGCAGTAATACTCACTGCGGGAAGTTCTTTAAGGGCCCCTGTCTCCATTACCGATCCGGGAAGGACAATGTCTGTACACCTCTATGTTCTAACAATGGAGGGCATCTCAAATGAAAAGGCCTTTGCAACCGCCGCTGTACTTATATTGTTCGTTCTGGGGATCAACTACGCAGCAAACAAAACCGCAACATTTATAAGAAGGAAGGTGTAACCCGTGAAACCGGCAATTACCATTAAGAACCTAAATTTTTACTACCGGCAGGTCATGGCCTTGAAGAATATCAGCATAGACATACCCGCAAACCGGGTTACGGCTCTTATTGGACCTTCGGGGTGCGGGAAATCTACATTCCTAAGGGTATTAAACAGGATGAACGACCTGATTGAGGGCACCCGCATTGAGGGCAAGATTTTATTCAATGACACAAACATCTATAAAGATATGGATTTGATGAAGCTTAGAAAAAAAGTAGGGATGGTTTTCCAAAAGCCCAATCCCTTCCCCATGTCGGTGTACAACAATATTGCCTACGGCCCCAGACTTCACAGGAAGATCAGTGATAAGGAGCTAGATGGGATAGTCGAAAAGAGCCTCAAGTCTGCATCCCTGTGGGATGAAGTAAGGGACAGGATGGAAAGCAGCGCCCTCGGCCTCTCGGGAGGTCAGCAGCAGAGACTTTGTATAGCCAGGTGCCTTGCCGTCCAGCCGGAGGTGCTATTGATGGACGAGCCCACCTCTGCCCTCGACCCCGTATCTACTGCCAAAATAGAAGAACTGGTTAAGGACCTCAGGGATAAATTTGCCATAATAATAGTAACGCATAATATGCAGCAGGCCGGCAGGATATCCGACTATACGGCGTTCTTCCTTAACGGGGAGATTGTGGAATACGGTGCCACCCGGGAGATATTCCACCGTCCAGTGGATAAAAGAACAGAGGATTATATTACCGGCAGGTTCGGTTAAGGAGGTATTGAATATGGGCCCCAGGAGATATTTGGACAACGAACTTATCGGGCTGAACAGGATGTTGAAAAGAATGGGCTTTCTTGTGGAAGAGGCCATTGACCGTTCCATCCGTTCCCTGGTAGAGCATGAAAGTGCCCTTGCCAGGGAGGTTATTGCAGATGACGACCTTATTGATGACCTGGAACTTGAGATTGAGGAGAAATGCATAAATCTTATCGCCACCCAGCAGCCCCTTGCCGGCGATTTAAGAAAGATATTTACCGCCCTCAGGATAATAACCGACCTTGAAAGGATGGCAGACCATGCGGTTGATATTGCAAAGGTAACAATAAGGCTGGAAGGCCAGCAGTATATAAAACCTCTTATTGATATACCCCGCATGGCCATGCTGGCGCGTGGAATGGTGGAAGACTGCCTTAACGTGTACATGGACAGGGATCTGGAGCTGGCCAGCAGTATAAACAAAAAGGATGATGAAATAGATGCCCTTTATAAGCAGGTGTTCCGAGAGCTTTTGGTCTATATGATGGAAAGCCCAAGGACAATAGACCAGGCTACCCAGTTTCTTATGGTATCAAGGTTTCTTGAAAGGATTGGCGACCATGCCACAAATGTGTGTGAATGGGTAGTGTACTCCGTCACCGGAAAAAGGGCAAACTTTAATGAATAGGCCCCGCAAAAGCGGGGTTATTTTTTTGGCGAAATTTTCATTGGGCTATTCAAAACCTCTTTTAAATGTGCTATACTATTTAATGCAATATAATATACTAAATATGCCGGAATGCGCAATTGTATTCATAATTTGCAGACCGGATATATGTCTTTGCTAATATTTTTTCAGGGGGTAGCGTCTTGAATAGCATTAGTGAGAATGTCGATTTTAATGTCCTTAAGCGGGGAAAGGCCCGTTCCAACCTGACAGTGGGTGAACTGACAGACATAGCGGTTAAAAAGGAAGGCGGATACATATCGGAAAACGGAGCTCTTTGTGTAAGTACCGGCAAACATACCGGGAGGTCACCTAAGGACAGGTTTATAGTTGACGAGTCTTCTGCACACGATCATGTTGACTGGAACAGCAGCAATATACCCATTAGTGTCGAAAACTTTAAAAGGCTGTACGTCAAAGCCCTGGACTACATGAAGGACAGGGAACTATACCTGTTCGACGGATTCGTGTGCAACGACCAAAAGTACAGAATGCCCATTAGGGTAATCAACGAGTTTGCATTCCAAAACCTCTTTTCCCGGCAGCTTTTTATTGAGCCAAAGCCAGGAGAGTTAAAAGGTTTCGTGCCGGGATTTACAATAATAGCACTGCCCGGCCTTAAAGCTGTTCCGGAAACCGATGGAACCAATTCGGAAGTATTCATAGTAATAAGTTTCGAGAAGAAGCTTGTACTCATTGGAGGCACCAAGTACTGCGGTGAGATCAAAAAATCCGTATTCACCGTGATGAATTATCTACTGCCCTTCAAAAAAGCACTTCCCATGCACTGCTCTGCAAACGTGGGAGAAAAGGGAGACGTTGCTTTGTTCTTCGGACTGTCCGGCACCGGTAAAACCACACTTTCCGCCGATAATGACAGAAGGCTGATAGGAGATGACGAGCACGGCTGGACCGAGAAAGGCGTGTTCAACTTTGAGGGGGGCTGCTACGCAAAGTGCATAAACCTTTCAAAGGAGAAGGAACCGCAGATATGGAATGCTATAAGAAAAGGAACCCTGTTGGAAAACGTGGTGATAGACAAAAGCACCGGGCTGCCGGACTATGACGATGCCCGTTATACCGAAAACACCAGGGCCGCATTCCCCATAGAGCATATGGATGATGCCCTTCCAGAGGGAAAGGGCGGCATTCCACGCACCATAGTATTCCTGACGGCGGATGCAACCGGGGTTCTCCCCCCCATCTCAAAGCTTACAAGGGACCAGGCCATGTACTACTTTTTATCCGGTTATACGAGCAAACTGGCGGGTACCGAAACGGGCATAGTAGAGCCACAGCCCACCTTTTCAACCTGTTTTGGAGGGCCCTTTATGCTCTTAAAACCGCAGGTGTACGCCAACTTATTGGGAGATAAGATTAAAAAGTACAACGTAAACGTATTTCTGGTAAACACCGGCTGGACCGGGGGACCCTACGGCACGGGAGAAAGGATAAATCTTAAATACACAAGGGCAATGGTTAGGGCCGCAATAAACGGCGAACTGGACAAGGCAAACTATGTCACCCATCCGGTATTTAAGCTAAAAATGCCTGTCCGCTGCCCCGGGGTGCCGGGTGAAATTCTAAACCCCGCGAATACCTGGGATAATATAACCGAGTATAATAAAAAGGCAAAGGAGCTGGCCGTACATTTCAGCCAGAACTTCCGAAAATACCAGGACGTCCGGGAAGATGTAAAAAAGATAAACTAAAAAAACCCCGCTACTTACGCAGGGTCAGTCCGAAAGCTTATCAATCGGGGACGTACCGCAGCAAGGAATTCTAATGGTGACATACCGCGGCAAGGAATACCCACAAAACGCAGTGTGTCGCCTTACATTAATTCAGCAGCGGTGTGCCCCCATTCCTTTATATATTCTCCTTACCCTTTCCCCTATGGTGGCCATCGCGTTCATGTAGCCTTCTCCCAACAGCTTGGAAAAGTCAAGAAGGCTAATTTCCTCCTCTCCATCCCTGCCAAGCAGCACCGCCCTGTTATTCATCTTCACGTCTTCGATGGCAGTCACATCCACAAAGGACTGGTCCATGCACATATCCAAAAAAGGAGCCCTCTTACCGTTTATTATCACATGCCCGCCCTTTAATACAAGGTTGCGGTTATATCCGTCACCGTAACCAAAGCTTAAGGTTGCCACTCTCATGTGACGATCCGCCTTGAAATATCTGTTGTAACCCACCGTCTCCCCGGCCTCAATCTCCTTCAGATTAGTTACAAAAGCATGCCACGTTACCGGGAACTCCAGCCCCCACCTGTTATTAACATCCGCATTGGGGTCCATTCCGTATACAAGCCTTCCCGGCCGTACATGGGTAAAATAGGCTTCATTAAACCACACCGTGGCCGCCGAATTACAAACGTGTATATATTTTGGGCTTATCCCCCGCCCCTTCAGTTGGGCCAGAGCCCCCTTGAAAAGGTCAAACTGCCGGTATGAAAAGCTCTTGTCCACCGCCTGGGATTCTACAAGGTGGGTATAAATCCCGGTTATCTCGATCCCGTCCAGCCCTTTTAGGCAGTCCACCAGCCCGTCAAGGTCTTCGCCCGGTTTAACACCTATCCTATTCATCCCCGTCTCTATCTTTATGTGCAGCTTTGACTTCTTGCCCTGTTTATTGGCCTCCTTATCAACCAGGGTAGCAAACTCGCGGTTAAAAACCGGCATCTGTATGCCGTATTCCACCGCAGCGGGCACATTGTCATAGGGTACACCGCCCATAACCAGTATTTTGCAGTCTACCCCAGCCTCCCTCAGTCTTACCGCCTCAAATACCTGGGCAACGGCTATTGTCTTCACGCCGCATTCGCCGGCAATAAAAAGTCCCATCTCCTCAAGGCCCATCCCCGCAGCGTTCGCCTTAAGCACCGGCATGGCCTCGCAATCCTTGCCAATATGGTCCTTTATTTTCATTAAATTTGCCTTTATCTTTTTAAGGTCCACTTCCAAATATGTATTGCCAACTCCCAAATCCATACGTCTTATCCTCCTGTCTCCCTATTAAATAATTTAAACTCCAGCTTAACCTCCGATATTCGAATTATCATTTATCAAAACTCTTGATTATTATAGTATAATGGTATTATATAGCATGCGATATTTCAAGTTCTTACAATCATGCGGCTATGTCTGGCATCAATAAAAAAATGCCCTGTTCGGGCATTTTTTATTAATGCTGCATTTTCTATATTGCAAATCTCTCAATGGCACTTTGAAGATTATTCGCAAGGTCCGCCAGATGCTCGGCGGAAGACGCAATCTGCTGTATTGCAGCGGTCTGCTCCTCGGTGGCCGAAGCCACCTCTTCCGTCCCGGCCGCGCTCTCCTCTATTATACTTGCCATGTTCTGCGTAGTCTCTCCTACTGAAACCGAATTGCTGTTTAACAGCCTTGCGGCCTCCCCTACCTCTTTCATCCTGCCTGCCAGCTCATCGGTTGCCTTAAGGATTTCCTGGAATGCTTCGGTGGTCTGTATAACTGCTTTCTCCTGCTCTTCCACTATCGCTTCTGTTGACTTGACCTCCTCTACAGACCTCTGTATACCTGCCTGTATCTCCTTGATAAGGTTTCCTATCTCTCCGGTGGCATTCATTGAGTCTTCGGCAAGCTTTCTTACTTCCTCGGCCACCACCGCAAATCCCCTGCCCTGTTCGCCCGCCCGGGCTGCCTCTATGGCTGCGTTTAGCGCCAACAGATTGGTCTGGTCGGCTATATCCTCTATCACGTCTATTATCTGACCTATCTTTTCCGAGCGCTGGGCCAGGTCATATATCTCGGTACCTACGTTTCGTGCAGCATTTTTATTCTCTTCCATCTTATTCTTCTGGTATTCCACCGTTTTAACTCCCTCGTCCACCGTACCCTTTACCTTGCCAGTCAGTTCTTCAGAATACCCTATGCTGGTGGAAAGCTGCCCGGTCGCCGTCACCGCCTCACCAACCATATCGCTCACCCGCTGGGTTTCCTCAGCCTGTTCGGAGGCACCCTTCGCCAGCTCGGATATGGTGCTTGCCACCTGTTCGGTCACCTTGCTGGCCTCCTGGGAGGATGCCATCATCTCCTGGGACGCACTTGCCACCGCCATCCCCATATCCTTTGTTTCCTTTAGAAGCGCCTTCATGTTTTCTATCATGGTATCGAAGTTCTCTGCAAGCACTCCCACTTCATCTTTACTCTTTACATCCGCCTTAACCCTGAGATTGCCCCCGGCTACCTCCTTGGTAACCTCTGCTATTTTAAGTATTGGTTTTACCGTCCTTCCAGCCATGATATTTATCACTATGCACATAAGCACCAGAACTACTGCTCCTGTTCCAAGGGCTGCCATCCTCAACAGGTTCAGACTGCCCATTATCTCCGACTTTGCTGCTATCATCGCCACCGGCCAGCCTGTTGATGAAAGCGCCTTATAGGACTGGATATAATCTCTGCCATCCGTATCGAAGTATTCAATTCCTTCTTCGCCTGCCATCATTTTTTGTGCTATTTCCACAAGTCTTGAGTTTTCCTGTTCCAGAACATTGATTTCTCTTAAAACTATGCTTTCATAAACTATGTTTTCATCGGGATGAGCCATATATGCTCCATTTTGATCCAACATAATGGCATAACCGCTCTCTCCAAGTTTTTCTTGATTTATCATATCTGTAATACTTGTAAGACTCATTTCTCCGGCCGCAATCCCTGCTATATCTCTGCGTTCGCTCATAATCGGGGCAGCTATTACAATTACGGGAACTCCCGAAACCCTGGACATCAGAGGTTCGGATACCACTGTTTTACCCGTCATGGCCTTTTTAAAGTATTCCATGTCGCCGCAAAATCCGTGATAGCCGTTATTACTATGGTACTCCCCGTATTTGCTCGCCAGAAAGATCATTTCATAATCTCCGAATATGCTTATGTTATCATCAATATAATGAGACAGGCTTTCGATATCAATCATTACAGCTCCATCGGTTGTGGCAAGTAATTCGACCTCTGTCTTCCACGCATCAATTCTTTCTTCGGTTACCGCTATTATCTTGTCCACTTTCATCTGGGCTGTTTCTTCAATGTATTCCAACAGTGCATCACTTGCTATAAAATACCCTCCGGCACCCACAATTCCAAGGCCCAGCACTGCAAGTATAAGAATTGGAACTAGTATCTTTGTCTTTAACTTCCTCATATCCTCTACCTCCATACTCTCTGAGCATTTTATTGCCGCCGCAAAAACCCGGCCTGGATACCAGGCAGCAAACAGCAACACTTATGTATAACCGGGTAGCTCGGCCAGAGCATCATCAATACCTGAACTCTTAGCTTTGCGTACCCGACACTGAGCAAGTTCGCCCTTATTTGGAATTGATTGTATATTTGGTATTATTTCTATTTTCTTCTTTAAATTCCTTCTTATTCTGATAAATTTTGCTATTTTTTTTCAATTAACCCTGCCTCTTGACGCTGTTATTGATTAATGGTAGAATTCAACCAAAGCTTAATACTGTGTCTAATGGTCCCGGATGGGATAATAGGGAAAACGGTGCAAATCCGCTGCAGCCCCCGCTACTGTAAGCGAAGACAAGCCCGAAACGCCACCGGAAACGGGAAGGCCGGGTGAAGGATGATTCGCAAGCCAGGAGACCTGCCATAAGACTTAGATGCTTGGCCTTCGGAGGGAAGGTGCGGTTAACCTATCGCAGAACCTGCCCGAAAGAGCAGGTTTTTTAAATTCCCTCCCCAAATACTATCAGGGTACACTCCCGGATGCGAAAAAAACAGGCCATTTATAGCGGCCGGAGTGTTCCCGTTTAAAGGGGAGAAAACCATGAAAAGCTTAAGAAAACCATTTTTGTTGCTAACCATTGTTGCAATGGCTGTGCTGCTGGCATCCTGCTTTAACGCCGCGCCGCAGCCCTCGGAAAAAGATACCGGAGAACCGGCCGCA
>Ga0265294_10010441_pt1 | contig 10563 bp, 11 predicted proteins | sample MunlanPumphouse3_FD_192504 | JGI IMG/M metagenome (GOLD analysis project Ga0265294, IMG submission 192504) | Groundwater microbial communities from a municipal landfill in Southern Ontario, Canada - Pumphouse #3 | ecosystem: Environmental > Aquatic > Deep subsurface > Groundwater | place...
CACTACTTAACGCTCGCCCTGTATTGTCACAACAGCTTAACACCGCTTGTTCGGGATTAAGTTCTATTTTTGATATATCAATAGTTACCCATTTATGCTTTCCAACTTTCATTAAAATATCCTTTATTTAACTGTCTTATTATATTTGTTATTATTTATATTGTAAAATATAGTATCATCAACATTATTTGAAGTCAATTTCTATATAGGGTCTCCGTTGCAATAAACAAATTGTTTTTTATATTTAGATATGATATCCTCATAATTAGAAACTATTAAAACTTAATATGCTTTTCAAATCAAAAAAAATCTTCAATAAATTTATAAATATTATAGCTCTGCTACATTTCCCCGGAGAAAGTGAAAAAGCTTTTCGCCATTATTATTACAAAAAAACAAAAAAACAATTTATAATAGCCTCTATTCTGGGAATATCTTTATATACTTGTGTAGATTTCATCGACCCATATATCGTCCCTGATACCATGCACAAAATAAGATTTATCCGCCATTTCCTTGTAGTGCCCGTGGTTATTTTCTCTATACTGATGTCCTATCTTATCAAAAAAGAAAAAGCTAACCAAATATTGGGCAGCTTAAACTTTATAGCCGCCGCTTGCGGAGTCGCACTCATGATGGCTATAGATAAAACTTCTATTAGTATCGTTTACTTCTCCGGATTAATTTTGTCCGTAGTTTATGGCTATTCCTGCTGGAGCTTACGCTTCAACTATGCTGTATTTTGCGGATGGACAAGCCTGATTTTCTATGCAGTAACAGCTTTCTATATAAGAAATACCCCTTTACCTATTCTCATAAATAACATTTCGTTTTGTGCCATAGCTAATTTTATAGGCATGTTTATCGCTTATATACTTGAGACAACTTTGAGGAAAGAATATCGCCATTCAATTGAAATGAAAAAAACTCAAAAAAATCTACATGATCTGTCGCTTAACGACGACGTTGTAAAAATCCCTAACCGCCGTTTTTTCAATTTACGCCTGCTTACAGAATTTAATGATCTCCGTGAAAAAAAACAGCCTCTTTCCCTCATAATAGCCGACGTAGATTACTTTAAAAATTATAATGATAGCTCAGGACATGTAGCCGGCGACGAATGTCTAAGAAAAGTTGCCGAACAATTACAGCATCTGGCATCTTACGTTGATAGTTTTGTCGCTCGATTTGGAGGCGAAGAATTTGCTATCATTTTACCAAACACCTCACTGCCTGAAGCTAGGATAACCGCAGAAAAAATAAGAAAAATTTTTAAAAACCAGAAAATCTGCCATCCGGCATCACCCATATGCGATATAGTGACTTTAAGCTTTGGCGTTGCAACAATATTCCCGTCTATTAACACATCACCGGAAAATCTTATTAAAGCGGCAGATTCAGCTCTTTATGCCGCGAAAGAAAACGGCCGTGATAGGGTTGAAATTTGCCCTAATACTGCATAACAACCATATGCGGATTATCAAAATTTTTTATAAACTTGCAGAAAAACAAATCTTCAAGTTATAAAAAATTAACTGGATACGTTCTCTTTGTCATCACCACAGGTCACATTACACTGATCACCAGCTATCAAAGCTTTTGCGACAGACTCACAACAGCTTAACACTGCCTGATCAGGATTAAGCTTCACTTTTGTGACCTCTAACCCAAGCCATTTCTTTTTTTTAGTAACCTTTTTTAACATATGCGTATAATTTAATATATTATCGAAACTAACATTCTTTAGAATAAAAAACTAAGAAATTGCTCTCGACGTTTCAGTCCCCGAACAATCACCTGCCCCGCCAAAACATGTATAGGGCGGGACATGCCCCAACGCACGAGTAGTGGTATCACAACAACTTAATACCGCCTGTTCAGGGTTAAGCCTTATCCTTGTAATTCTCATGCTTATCCAGGATTTATTTCTTGTTTTGCTATATTTCACTTAAAACAAGTATAATGCCAAATGGATAAATATTCAAGCAGAAGAACAAAAATTACAAGTGATTTATCTAGAAATAATTAAACATGCTAAAAAGATGTCTATTCCTTTTCATACTCACTCATTCGGCTTTTCCTATGGGCAGAATATATATTGGCTCCTCCCTGACCCCTAATACATCCTTGACTACCTGATCGGAAAAAGCCCCTATCGGTACTGTGCCTAAACCCAAAGCCACAGCTTGCAGACAAATATTCTGACCGGTGTGCCCGACTTCAATCTCAACATATCTGCGGCCACGCTCTTTATATCTGGAAGTAGTAATTGAATAATCCGCACAGATAACAATAACAGCCGGCGCAGAGGCAATTGCTTTCTGCCCCAAACACGCCGAAGACAATTCAATCCTTTTGTCTCCTTCTTCAAGCAATTCTAAGACATTTTCTTTATTATTATATCTGTAAATCCCTTGATTAATACCTGCTACATTTCCTACAATCAAATACAAACGCAAAGGATAGCGTGCCCCGGCTGATGGCACTGTCACCTTCCCAAAGGCATTTGTTCCATGCGCCGCCCAAAGAATTTGTGAAATTTCGGATAAAGAAAGTTTTTCTTGTTTATATTGACGTAAAGATCTGCGCTCATTTAAAGCCTTTTCTAAAGTAACACTACCTTGTTTATCAGGGTCCGGCAATTTAATCATACCCACTCCTTGCGCGCATATACAATAACAAAAATTTAACATTACAAAAATTAAAACTAAAAAAAAACGCATGGCCTATCTCCAACAATCTTAAGAAACATCGCACACATTGTTTATAAATTAAAAATATAAAAACTAGCTGTTAGTTGCAGACGGTATTGCCGTTACGCCACACGGGGGTCTACACTGAATCCCGCCACTAACAGACGTCGCTCCTCTTAATCCCGAATCACAACAACTCAAAACAGCTTGTTCAGGCTTAAGTTTAACCCGCGTTATTTCGGGTTTAATCCACTTCTGACCTGACGTTCTCCTATATTTATATTCTGACATATTTTATTTGTTAACAGGCAAAGACAAGTTTCTCCGTCACGTTCTTTAGATACAAGCTAACAGCTAATTCAATTTTACCTTTCATTATCTATACATAAAAATTTAACTGTTAGGCGCCCAAACTCCACCACTTCCTGTGCACCCCCAAACATCATTACACTGGTTACTCCCAATATTATTATCTTTATTAATAGAATCACAACAACTCAAAACAGCTTGTTCAGGGTTGAGCTTTACCCGTGTTAATTCCGGCTTTTGCCATTTTTGTTTGCTAGATTTTTTCTTTTTCATATTTTCTGTTTTAACAGACCCGCCTAAATAAAATTTATTATTGTGGCGGGAAATCAATTTCGACTATCGACTCTGGGAACCATTATTCATTATATAGCCAGTTCCGTGAATACAGTGAACGGAAAATAACTATCGACTAATCTGCTACCTGTTCAGGGTTTAGCGCTACTCTTATAATATCAGGCTTAAACCATTCGATTTTCTGGGCTTGTTTTCTTTTCATACATTCTTCTAACTATTTTAGTATCTATTATCCCGTTCTGACAAGCTTCTGTCTTGTGCGCTTATAACTTCTATCCCTTATCTCCAAATTCTCAAATGGAAAAAGGACTAGCTGGTTGGCCCATGAGAACTGGCAAACAGCCCACAAACCGGCCCATCCCACACGCACTGCAAGATATCCGGCGGGAAATTAGAGGTAACCTGCCCCCTGCCTGTCAAATCGCAACAACTCAATACCGCCTGTTCAGGGTTGAGCTTTACCCGTGTTAATTCCGGCTTTTGCCATTTTTGTTTGCTAGATTTTTTCTTTTTCATGTTTTCTGTTATTTTTTAACAGGCAGATAACTATCATCCCCTACAACATTTTAACTTAAATTACCTTCCACCTAAACTCTCTCATACTACTTTGTCACTAAGAACTAACTGGAACTACTATGAGTAGCCGTCCCCGGGAAACAAATCCCCACTACACACTGCGTAGCTACTGCGTAGTCACCCCTATTTGTACTATCGCAACAACTCAATACCGCCTGTTCGGAGTTGAGTTTTATCTTTGTTATTCCAAGTTTAAGCCAACTTTTTTTTGTTTTCTTGTTCTTCATTTAACATAAGTATAACACCAAATATAATTAGAATCAAACAAAAAACAAAACCTATTGACGAACAACTATTCAGACAAAAATTAAACACCGTAAATGGTATTTTTGATGCTAGGCTATCAGGGAGGGTTTCCCTCGCTTAGTCCTGCTAAACTTCGGGGATCTGCAAGGTATAAAACCTTAATTACAACAGATACGAACCTTTTTTTTCATTCAGAAAAAAAAGGTTTCAAAGCCTGACCCCACAGCATAAAAAAATACCCATACTTTTAGTATGGGTATTTTACTTATTACAGAAAATCGAAATTTGAACATTTGACCGAATCGATAATATTATTATTTTCGAATTTCTATTATCGATTCTCTGCCATTTTTGCTTTTTAGCAAAAATGGCGGAGGGGGAGGGATTTTTGTTCACGACTTCGTCGTTCCAAAGACCTACAAAGAATAAAAAACCTAAATATTAACCTGGTACAAACCCCATTTTTTGCAAGCAAAAAATGGGACTTCTCACCCTACCCCCTACCTCATAAATAAAAAGAAACCCAGCCTTAATGTCTGGGTTTCTTTTTATATGGCGGAGGGGGAGGGATTCGAACCCCCGGAGAGTTGCCCCTCAACGGTTTTCAAGACCGCCGCATTAAACCGGGCTCTGCCACCCCTCCAATAATTTCACGAAGTGGAATTATTGGATCTCGAATCCCTTTTACGGGATGAGAGATCTTCACCACCCTTCTATTTTAGCAACATTTCGCTTTTATCAACGCCAACTTCTTTGCTCTACTCCACTTCTTTACTTCGGCTTCTCGCTTAAGCGCTTGGCTATGACTTTCACACTTTTCGCTATAAATCAAAGTTATTGGCTTACGGAACCTCGTATAACGGCATTTGTTTGTTGTATTGTGCTCTTTAATCCGTCTGAGTACATCTTTTGTTATACCAACGTATAATGTGCCATCTCTGCACCTTGCTATATATAAATACCAATTATCACCCACGATCGACTTTTTAAGATTTCTCACCCTTTCTTCTTTCAGGTTCGAAATGATTTTACAACATACTATTTGTAAGGTAAAATCACCGCCGCAATTCCTACTAAGTCGGACCAGCTACATATATATAATAATGAAACTGGAAACCGGACTCTGCCCCTCACTTCGTTCGGGATTTCGCCACCCCACCACTACCAGCGCGTATTAAAAATCAATATTATAAGAACATCTCACTTTGTGAAAAAACCTTATTCTCTTTCGTACTTATAGCTTATAGCCTAAAACTTACAGCTAGAAATGGTATTATACTTAAATTTCATAAATTGTAAAGTTCCCTATTCTGAGACTTTTACTCTTTTTTTTCTGAAGAATTCCGTCATTATATCGCCGCATTCATCTGAAAGTATCCCGCAATTAACCTCTATATCATGATTAAGTTTAGTTTTTGTTATATCAATCTTAGACCCAAACGCGCCTGTTTTCTCATCTCTGGCACCAAATACTACACGTTTTATCCTGCTAAGTATTAAAGCACCCGCACACATCAAGCAGGGCTCAATTGTCACATATAACGTACAATCATACAACCATTTGTTCCCCAGTTCACCACACGCTTGCGTTATTGCAAGTATCTCAGCATGCGCAGTAGGATCTTTAAGTTTTTCTACTTGATTATAGGCCTTTGTTATTATTTTGCCGTCTTTTACTATAACACATCCAACCGGCACCTCATCTTCTTTAAAAGCATACGTTGCCTGACGCAACGCTTCAAGCATAAAAGATTCATCACTTTTATTTTCGTTTAACATACTAAGATTCTAATTGCGTTTATTATTTTTTCAAGTTGATTTTGTTATATGTAACAAGTTTGAAAAATTTATCCAAGATTTCCGGATCAAATTGTTTTCCCGATTCAGCTTTCATTATCTTTTTAGCTTCAGCTTTGCTGAAATGTTTTCTGTAAGGCCTGTCAGAGATCAAAGCTTGATAGACATCAGCAACAGATACGATCCTTGCGCTTAAAGGTATCTCCTCACCTTTAAGGCCTAACGGATATCCTTTGCCGTCATAACGCTCATGATGGTAAAGGATTGCCGGTATGGCTCCGCGCAAGACGTGTATTTCTTTTAATATCTCACTGCCAAGCCATGGATGCTGATTGACTATTTTACGTTCTTTAGTAGTTAACGGTCCTTTTTTGCATAATATGGACTGACATATACCGACTTTACCTAAATCATGCAATACCGCGGCCCTTTTTATATTCGCTATCTCTACCTTAGACAAATTAAGTTCTTTAGCAATACTTTCTGCCAGAACAGACGTATCCTCAACATGTTTACCTGTATATTCGTCTTTCGCCTCGATAGCCCGTGCGAAGCCATAGATCATTTCGAGCAAATCACGAAGCAGTAAAACATTCATTTTATCTATTTTTTTCCTTAAATCACCTACCGTGGGTAGATGTTTTTCAGGTTTTTGGTGTTTAACATTTTTACCGGGCAAAGAATATATTACCGTATCCCCGCCTTTACGTTTTGCGGATATAAGACAGCTGTCCAAAGAATTTATTATATCTTTTAAATTGAATATCTTATCTTCCGGAAAAGACACGACGCCTAAACTTACTTTTATTTTGAATTTGGCTTTCTTATACTTAAATATTCGTTTTGATATTTTAGATTTTATACGCTGTGCTATTCTGTAAGTATCATCCTTTGTAGAATACGGAAGTATCATAAAAAACTCGTCTTCACGCCAGCGTGCCAATATATCGTCCTGACGCAAACAACTGTTCAATATTTTTACTATATCCTTTATAACCATGTCACCAACTTTAAGACCGTAAATCTCATTTATCTGTCTGAAATAATCGATATCAATAATAGCAAACGACAGATGATACAAATGCCGGCGCGCACGAGATATCTCCTGTTTGGCGCGCTGTGAAAAATGCCGCCAATTATATGTGCCCGTCAAAGGATCAATCATATTGATATTTTTTATTATCTTTTCTTTCTTCTGTATATCTTCGCTCAACGTCTCTAAATCAGAACGCATTTTAAGGAATTTCTTTAATTTCAGCATCTTAAAATTAACAGACTCTTGGCTCTCATCTGCAGATAATATGTCGAAAAATCCAAGTTTTTTTGCTAATTTTATTACTTTGGCTGATGATTTGGCAGTGTATAAAAAACAGGTTTTACCTTCAAAGGTTTTCTTGTTTAAAGTTTGGAAATGCTTGAGAGAGCATTCATCAATGATAAACGCCGAGGCATCATGAATCAAAAAGTTCTTTGATGTCGTTTTCTTTATTTCTACCGGAATCTTTTTTTCAAGAGAAGTACTAGTTTTCGATGTAAAAAAAATAAGCAAATCCATATTATCTATTTAACACATCGGCTAAATAGTGTCAATATTATCAATTTATTCGCTATCGATAATATGCACTATATAAATTCGATAAACGTTGATTTATAAGACTTTATATACTATCATGTTACTAATGAAAGCGTTTACAAAATATATGGTAAAAAATAAAAATATTCTTGTTTTCTATTTTTTTATTTTATTATTTATATATTTAAATAGTCCTCTTTACGGCAATGATAGTGCCGTTCTACAGACACCGTCTGAGATATACATAAAAACTCCTTTCTACAATATATGCATATGGAAAAAAGAATTATTGGGAGGACAAATACATATTTATGACAATGACAATGAAATACGTTTATTCCCATCATTTTATTTCGGCGGTAATTCTACAAACAGTAAATATATAGGTTACAAAAACACCAACAACGGTTATAAAATGTTCCTCGCAAAAGCCGAAAATATAAAAATAACTGAAACCACTGAATATTATATTGTATCGCTTGATTTCCCGTTTAGCGTAATCTCATATAAATTAAGTGAGCCTTTGATAAACGGCCCCATTAAACCAGACACTTTAAACGCAAAAAATACAATAAAGATATACAAAAATACTCCCCGCATTGATATAACATCAGAACAAGAAATAAAATCGGATCTGTGGACACATATATCATCATTCATCAATATAAGATTTTCACCCTTCGGTAACGTAACTTTCAGCACCGGGGCTGAAACCGAAACAGAACCAGCCCCATGGTCGAAATTAAAATTCATTCATAAAACACCCGACAATAGTTTTAATTTACTGCAAAGCGATCATGATGAAAAACCGCCCTACACTTTACTTGAAAAATCAGATTCTTTTAACGACTATTTCATAGTTGATAACAAGACTTCGAAATATTTCTTTTATTGTCCTTCATGGCAAAAATATTCAAACGGCGGATACACAAGAGATATGATACCTGATAACGGAATATTGTTTTATAGTAACGAAGACCTTTCAAACGGTGTCATCTCTATGATAATTAAGGACACAACATTAGGATTGGGCGTTTATGTAACGAATATGCCGGCAGGTAAATATATAAATAATATGACATTTATCAAATTACCGAAAGAATCTCCCAAAGATACTCCGTATAATACATACAAACAACTAATTACAGAAAAATGAAACAGTTAAACTTCCCCGTTACTATCCAAAAACAAGAAGCACTTTATAGAAAGATGACAGATCTTAACATTCTTGAAAGCGACATAAAAGAACAATTCATTCGTTCACAAGGACACGGCGGCCAAAACGTAAATAAAACCGCGACCTGCGTTTATCTTAAACATATACCGACAAATACAGAGATAAAATGTCAGAAAACACGCTCACAACCCCTAAATAGATTCTTTGCAAGACGTTTGCTAATAGAAAAAATCGAATCGGGAATATTCAATGTCAAAAGCGAAAAACAGAAAAAAATAGAAAAAATAAAACGTCAAAAACGTAAAAGATCTAAACGTTCGAAAGAAAAAATGCTTGAATTAAAAAAACAGCATTCTGAAAAAAAACAAAACCGTTCTGAAGACTATAAAATCAACTAATTTCCTCTTTAGCTCTCAACTATTAGCCATCACTCACACTCTCACTGGGACTGTTTTCTGTTGGCTGTTTTAGCTGAAGGCTAATGGCTATATGATAAATATCTTACCAGTATTTTTTCTGAAATTTCTTATCTTTTTCTACAAGCCAGTTCCAGAGACTATTACCGGTAGATTTCCTGCGGGTTTTCTCTTTTTTCCATGCTTTAGTAGATGCAGATCGTTCGCCAGCTCTTTGCAATCGAGAATTTAAATCCCTAAGGGTCGCATCATCCCTATAACAATCTTCGTTTTGACCGTATATAACACCATTTTTAATATATAGACCGTTTTTTTCTGCAAAAACATTAAAAACAAAAAAAGATAACAACACTATCGAACATAAAAACAATTTCTTTATCATAAAATACTCCTTTACACTATTAAATAACATAAATATATTATACATTACTTATAATCAGATGACAAAACATATCGAAACCAATATGTTATAAATTTTTTTAAAAAATAAAAAAACAATGAATAATAAACTGCTCGGATAATCAAATTCGACCGGATACGGCAAGAAATCACCGTAGCATCAACGCGAACACGCCCCAGCCCAGGTATTCACGCGTGTAAGCGACGTGGCGCTCGGGTTCCGAGGTCAGTTTGGCTCGAACATCTTTGACGAGCTCGTCGCCGGGGTTGGCTTCAAGCCATCGGCGCATAGTGAGCCATTTGGCCGCCTCGTATCTATCCCAACCGTCTTGGTCAGCCAGAACCATTTCAACAACATCGTAGCCAAAGCGACCGAAAGACACGAGAAGTTCTGGAAGTATGAGAAAGTCGGAGACTGAGTGAGCAAGACACTCCTTGGCAATATTTTCCGTCGGCGGTAACTGCCGCCAGTAGGGCTCGCCAATAAGGATGATCCCTCCAATGCGCAAGCTCCGCGCCAGAAGCTCGATAGTGCCAGCAACGCCCCCACCAATCCAACTGGCACCGACACAGGCTGCCACACTGACCTTCTCGTCAGAGACGTATCCGGTCGCATCGCCATGGATGAACTTGACTTGATCTGCGACACAGAGTTCTTCAGCGCGGAGTTTCGCTTGCTCGGTAAACAACTGGCTCATGTCGATGCCGGTGCCGATGACTCCATAATCGCGTGCCCAGGTACACAGCATCTCCCCCGAACCACTGCCAAGATCGAGCACTCTATCTCCCTTTTTCAGGCGAAGCGCCTCACCGAGTGTGGCAAGCTTTTCAGGCGTGAACGGATTGTGTATGCGATGAGCACTTTCCATGATGTTGAAAATCCGTGGAATGTCCATTTAGAATAACCTCCTTATCTGAATTTTTTCATAACAAGATACCCAGTGTTTAGAATTCCATATATACCATTTTATCGACGCCAAAAGATACTTGCATCACGTTTCCTAGGGTTCGCACAAAAATCTAACGGGTAATTGTGGACCTTACATATTAATCAATCCGAATAGCATTTTGGAATTATCTTCA
>Ga0265294_10010442_pt1 | contig 10561 bp, 13 predicted proteins | sample MunlanPumphouse3_FD_192504 | JGI IMG/M metagenome (GOLD analysis project Ga0265294, IMG submission 192504) | Groundwater microbial communities from a municipal landfill in Southern Ontario, Canada - Pumphouse #3 | ecosystem: Environmental > Aquatic > Deep subsurface > Groundwater | place...
GGAATTTTTCCAAAACAAAAGATAAGGATTAGGACAGCCCTTTAAGGGCTGTTTTATTATTCAAAGATTTAAATTGACGGGCTTTGATTTTTCTTCTACAATAAAAATATATGAAAAAAAGAAAATTTTATGCTTATTCTATGAGCGAAAAAAACGGGGTTACTGACACTTGGGAAGAATGTCAAAAAATTGTTTCTGGAAAAGAAGCCAAATACAAAAGCTTTGAATCAAAAGAGGAGGCCGAAAGGTGGCTTCTGGCAGGAGCAGATTACTCCATTAAACATATTGCTTTTGAAGACGGAATATATTTTGATGCGGGAACTGGTGCTGGAGAAGGAGTTCAAATAAATGTTACTGATAAAAACGGGGAAAGTTTTCTTAAAGAAATTTTTAAAAAAGAAGAATTGAATTCTAAAGGACATTATTTAATTAAAGGAAAAGTAACTAATAATTTTGGAGAATTACTTGCTTCTAAATATGCTCTTGAGTTAGCATTAACAAAAGATGTTAAAAAAATCTTTGGAGATAGTAAGTTGATCCTTGATTATTGGTCAAAGGGTTATATTAAAAAAGAAATCGAAGAGGAGACAAGAAATCTTGCAGGGGAAGTAAAAAAATTAAGATATGCGTTTGAAAAGAATGGAGGGGAAATGCTTCATATTTCAGGGGGAAGTAACCCAGCAGACTTAGGATTCCATAAATAATTGACAATTCTCTTTATTTTCTATATTATTTTCTTATTGGAGGGGTGCCAGAGCGGTTGAATGGGATAGTCTTGAAAACTATTGTAGGGCAACTTACCGTGGGTTCGAATCCCACCCCCTCCGCCATATTTATCTGAATAAACTAAGAACAGTAACGTTTTTCTTTTTTAAATCAATATCCTCAAGGGGATATTTTTTTGTAATAAAAAGAATGTTTTCCGTCTCTGTTCCCATTTTCAGTTTTGTAAATTTAGCTAAATTAAGAGCAATATTTTTCATTTCTTTGTCTTTAAAAAATATAGAAAAAGTATTATCTAATTTTATATTTACTACATTTTTAATGTATGATATAATAAGATAAGAAAGATAAAGATTTAATTCAGGAATTTTTTGCGCTTTTAAAAATAGTTTTTTTGCCAAGTATTGTTTTTCGTTTAAAACAGTGTAAACGCAAGAAATATTAGAAGGGCAGTTATTGCATCTTAAAATTCCTTTCTGAGGATTCTTTGAGCAAGCGCAGTACTGAATTTGATTTAGTTCGATTAGAGAAAGACAGTCTTCACAAAAAAAAGAACCTTCGCGCTTGCAGTTTATACATTTTTTAGGAAATATTAAATTTAAAAAGTATTTGTATATATTTTTCATTTATGTTATTATATACTAAAATATTAATAGGGTAAATAAATGTGGATATTAAATAAGAAAAAACAAATATCGTCACTTGGAATAGACATAGGGTCAAAAGGAATTAAAATAGTAGAGCTTTTAAAAGAAAAAGACAGAGTTGTTTTACAAAATTACGGAGGATTAAAGGTTTGTAATGTTAAAAAAGATTCTTTCTATTATTTTGATAAAAGAACTTTATTACCTTCCTTAAGGAATGTTTCTTCTGCTATAAAAGCTATTTTAGAGGAAGCTAAGATTAAAACTAAAGAAGCGGTTTTTTCTCTTCCTGATTTTGCCACTTTTTTTACTACTTTCACTCTTCCACCAATGACTAAAAGTGAATTAGCAGAAGCGGTTAATTTTGAAGCAAAAAAACACATTCCAATTCCTTTAAATGAAGTTGTTTTGGATTGGGAGCTTATAGGAGGAACGGTAAATGAAAAAGAAGGAGAGAACAAGATTTTAATTATGGCTATTTCTAAGGCACTTATTTCAGGATACAAAAAGATAGCGGAGAATTGTGGTTTAACTCTTCTTTCTCTTGAAGCAGAGGTAATGGGATTGAAAAGAGCTGTTATTGCAAAAACAGAAGGGAATATTTGTTTAGTAGAAACAGGTTCGCAAAGTACAACGATAAGTATTATTAGCAATGGCTATTTAATTATGAGTGTTTCGTTTGATGTTGCTGGAAAAGATTGTACTTACAGTATTGCCGAAGCCTTAAGTATTGATTTGGGAGAGGCGGAAAAAATAAAGATGAATTCAGGCTTAAAGAATCGTGACAAAAAAGTTGTTGATGCTATTAGTCCTATTATAGCGATTATTTTAGACAAAGTAAAAAATGTTATTTCAGATTTTGAACTTAAGAACGGAAAGGTAACTAAAATTGTTCTTTCCGGAGGTTTATCGAATATGGCTGGGCTACTTGATTATTTCAGAAACAATTTTAAAGATTTAGAAGTTAAAAACAGTAATGCTTTTGAAAATATTTTCTATCCACCTGAATTGAAAGAAATGTTACCAGAGATAGAAAGTACTTTTAGCATTGCATTAGGAGAAGCATTAAAAAAGTTTGAAGATTAAATATGGCACTTGATTTATATTCAAAAGAAGAGACACCAACATGGAAGAAAATATTATTTATTATTTCAATAGTTTTGACATTTATTGTTTTAATTATTTTTACTTATAATCAATTTTCTAAAATACCTCAAAAAAGCGCTAGAATATCTAGTGTTAATATTGAACTTGCAAAGCAAGGAACGGAAGAACAACAGAAAGAAAAAGATTATGTTTTAGAAGCAGAGAGAAAATTAAATGATTTTAAAAAGATATATGATGAAAAAGTTGATTTCGATGAATTTTTTAATGTTTTTAGTTCATGGGTTTATCCGAGAGTAGCCTTTTTATCTTTATCGATTGATGTTAGCGGATCTAAGCTTAATATAAAAGCGCAGACAGATACTCTCCAAAGCGTGATGCAACAATTAATTTTACTAGATGCAAAAAAAGATATTTTGAGCTATACTATATCTAATATCGAAGTATCGGAAGGTGGCATTGTCAATTTTGATTTAGAACTTAATATTAATCCCGAATTATTTAAAAAAAATGAACAACAATAATTTACCATATTTAACAATTTCAATTGTTTTAATAGTTGCAAGTATTGCTTTCTTCTATTTTTTAGTTTTACCTCAATTTGAAAAAATATCAGCTTTAGATAAAGAAATTTCTGATTTAGAGTTTAAACTAGAAAATACAACAAATTATTTTAATGATGTTTCTTATAATGCAGAAAAATTAGCAGAGCTTGGTTGGGATAATGTTTCTAAAAAAATAGACGCTAATTTTATGGACGGACCTTTTTTTATTCATAACATGGAAGCTTATTTTAATAAACTTGTTGTAAGAAGTGGTTTGTATTTAAATTCTCTTAGCATAGAAGGCGTGGAAGAAAGTTTTGAAGTTAAGGAAGGCGTGGAAGATAAGGGAACTATATCAGAAATCAATATTTCTTTTGATCTTACGGGAGACTATAATTATTTTTTAAATTTACTTGATATTTTTGATAGACAAGCTTTAGTGATTAAAATAAACAGCATAGAAATAGGGAGCGTTAATCAAGGCGAAGGTTATAGCGAGCAAGGAGATATTATGGATTCTAGTTATTTAAATTTTAAGGTTGAAGGAACAATTCCTTCTAAAAAATAATATGGCTATTGACTTTAGAAACGAAAACAACAATAAAATATTTTCAAGTAGATTACTCATACCAGCGATAGTTCTTATTGTTGGAATTTTAGTTTTTATTGTTTTTAAAACAGGAGTTTTTAGTTCACAAAATGAAATTATAGAATCAGCACAAATGTTTCAACCAATTGTTATCGATTTTGATTTTTTAAAAGGAGAAGAGTTTCAAGCTTTAGAGAAGTTCAGTGGAATTCCTGTTTTATCAGGATTTTTCTCTGCTTCTGACACGGAGGTTGATCCTGAAATAATAGAGCCAGGAAGGGTAAATCCTTTTGAGATAGTTTCTTCTTCGGAGATAGAACTAGCGGTTGTAAAAGTGATTTTGAGAATTAGCACTATTGAAGAAATAGAAAAGATGAAAACCATCATTAATGAGTCTTCTTTGTATACCTCATCTGAAAAGAAAAACCTTCTTTCAAAATTAGAAGAACAAAGAAAAACTTTAGAAGTGGTAGAGGAAGAAATTATCTCTCCAATAGAAGAAGATGTTCCAGTAGTAGAAGAAGATGTAACTTCTCCTAAAGAAGTTGATTATTATAAAGAATGGTAAAATGCTTTTAGAAGAATTATTAAAAAGAAACTTAATTAACGAGGAGGTTTTAAGTAGCACTCTTTTAGAGATGAAGTCTTCTAATCTTAGTGAAGAAAAAGCTATTTTAAAAAAAGAATTAATGAGTTCAGAAAAACTACTTTCTTTAAAAAGTGAACTTTTAGAAACACCTGTTTTTGAAAATGTTTTAGAGCTTCAGGTACAAGATGAGGTTTTAGCAATTATCCCAGAAGAATCAGCAAAGTACTACAAAATGATTCCCCTCCGATTAATCGAAGGAGTTTTAGAAGTGGGGATGCTTGAACCAAAAGATATTAAAGCTAAAGAAGTTTTACTTTTTTTAGCAAGACAACATAAGATAGAGGTAAAAATATATTTAATTTCAGAAGTAGACTTTGAAGAAATTTTAAAGAAGTACAGAGATATGCAAGAGGTGATTGGGGAAGCTTTGAATGAACTTGGAGGAGAAAAAGAATCTGAAATGGTTTTTTTAAATGAGGACGATGAAAAAATAGATACCTCAGAATTATTAGAAGATCAGGCGCCAATAATTAAAATGGTGGCTGCAATTTTAAGAAATGGAGTAGAAGGAAAAGCTTCTGATATTCACATTGAGCCAAATAGTAAAGAAGTCAAAATTAGATTTAGGATCGATGGAAACCTTGAAGACACATTAAAAGTTCCTTTAGCCACACACGCAGCGATTGTAGCAAGAATTAAAATTTTATCTAGATTAAGGATTGATGAAACAAGAATGCCACAAGATGGTAGATTTTCTACTAAAATTAGTGGAAAAGAAATTGATTTCAGAGTTTCAACATTTCCAACAAAGTTAGGAGAAAAAGTTGTAATCAGAATTTTGGATCCAAATGAAGGATTAAGGTCATATAAAGAAATTGGATTATCAGAAAATAATTTAGAAATTATTAAAGAACAAATAATTAGACCATACGGAATGATTTTATCAACTGGTCCTACTGGTTCTGGTAAAACAACTACTCTTTATTCCATACTTCAACAATTAAATAAACCGGATGTTAATATCGTAACTTTGGAAGATCCGATTGAGTATTTTGTTTCTGGAGTAAACCAATCACAGATAAGACCAGAAATAGGATATACTTTTGCTAGAGGTTTAAGATCTGTTGTTAGACAAGACCCAGATATTATTATGGTTGGAGAAATTAGAGATGAAGAATCCGCCTCATTAGCCACAAACGCTGCTTTAACTGGACATATTGTGCTTTCTACTATTCACACGAACAATGCTGTTGGAGTTATTTCGAGGTTGATTGATATGAAGATAAGACCTTTTTTAATTCCATCTTCTTTAAATATTTCTATTGGACAAAGACTAGCGAGGAAGCTTTGCCCTCATTGTATCGAAAAAATAGAACCACTTCCTAAAATAGAAAAAATGATTATTAGCGAACTTAGTAAGATTAAAAAAGAGCAACGAGAGAAAATTAAGATTCCGAATAAAATATATCTTTATCGTTCTAAAGGATGTAAAAAGTGTAATAATAAAGGAGAAAAAGGAAGAGTTGGAATTTTTGAAATTTTAAAAATGACTTCACCTTTAGAAAAAATTATTGTTGAAAATCCAGTTGATTCAGCGCTTGAGGCGGAAGCAAGCAGACAAGGAATGATTAACATGAGACAAGACGCTATTTTAAAAGCTTTAGATGGAAAGATTTCAATGGAAGAAGTTTTAAGAGTAACTGAAGGAGAACAAATATGAACATAGATTACAAATTATATTTAAAAAAATTATTAGAAGTAGTTGTTTCAAAAAAGGCTTCTGATTTTCATATTACCGTAGATAAGCCTCCAATAATAAGATTGAATAGAGAGCTTATTCCTTTTGAGAACGAAAGCTTGTTTACAGAAGAAGATACAAGAGAACTTGCCTTTGCTTTAATGACTGAAGAGCAAAAACAAGAATTTTTAAGAGAAAAAGAAATTGATTTTTCTTATAATTTTGGAGAAAAAGGAAGATTTAGAATAAATGTTTTTTTTCAAAGAGGTTATATCAGTGTTGCTTTAAGACTTATTCCAGAAAAAATAAGAAGTTTGCACGAATTAAATCTACCACAAGTTTTATATAATTTTTGTAAATATCAACAAGGTTTTGTTTTAATAACCGGACCTTCTTCTCATGGAAAAAGTACCACGCTTGCTGCTATTATAAATGAAATTAATAATACTCAGACTAAACATATTATTACGATTGAAGATCCAATTGAATATTTATTTGATCAAAATAAATCCATTATTTCTCAAAGAGAATTACATAGAGACACCCTTTCTTTTGAAAAAGCACTTAAGGCTACTTTTAGAGAAGATCCAGATGTAATTATGGTAGGAGAGATGAGAGATAAAGAAACTATGGAGACAGCTATAACCGCTGCGGAAACAGGTCATTTAGTTTTTGCGACACTGCACACTAATTCTGCCGCCCAAACCCTTTATAGAATTTTAGATTCTTTTTCAGGAGAACAACAAAATCAAGTAAAATCACAATTGTCAAGATCTTTAATTGGAATTGTTTCTCAAAGATTAGTTCCTAAAGTAAATGGAGGAGTTGTTCCAGCTTGTGAAATATTATTTAATAATGATGCAGTTTCTAATTTAATAAGAAATGACAAAGTTTTTGAAATTCCTTTAGTTCTAGAAACTTCTTTTGGAGAAGGAATGGTTTCTTTAAATAGATCACTCGCAGAGCTCATTAAATCAGGAGTAGTTAGTATTGATACTGCTAGCAGTTTTTCAACTAACCCTCAGGAATTAATTAAATTAATATGAAGTTTACTTATCAAGCAAGAACAAAAAAAGGAGAGGTTAAAAAAGGAACCATTGAAGCTATTTCTAAAATAGTCGCGGTTGATTTATTACATAAAAATAGTCTTTATCCAACTTCAGTTAGCGAGGAAACAAAAATAGGTTCTTTGAACATGGAAATAAAAATGTTTGAAATGATTTCCTCTAAAGAAGTTGTAATGTTTACAAGAGAATTATCAATTATGATTGAAAGTAACGTTCCTCCAGCAAAAGCACTTGAAGCTTTAGGAGATCAAATTACAAACAAAGCTTTTAAAGAAAAGATATTTAAAATAGCATCTGATATTAGAGAAGGAGTTACGATGTCTAAATCTTTTTCAAGGTATCCAAAAGTTTTTTCTTCTTTCTATGTTAACATGATTAGATCTGGAGAGATTTCAGGAACCTTACCAGAAGTTTTAAAGAAAATAGCAGATCATCTCGAGAATGAATATTATATTAAATCAAAAACAATGGGGGCGATGATCTATCCAATTGTTGTTTTAGTAGTTTTTACTATAATTTTTCTTGTTGTTATCGTATACATTATTCCTGGACTTGTTGAAGTTTTAGAGAGTTCTGGAAAGGAACTTCCTTTAGTGACAAAAATTGTTATTGGGGTCTCTAATTTCGCAATTAATTATTGGTGGATTGTATTGTTTCTTTTTATAGGAATTGTTTCTTTTATTGCTTATTATCCAAAAACAAAAGAAGGAAAAACAGTTACTGATGAGCTTATGCTCAAACTTCCAATTATTGGAAATTTTCAGAAGAATGTTTGTATGAATCGTTTCGCTGAAAACTTATCAACTTTATTATCTTCTGGAAAGCCAATTACAGAAGCTTTAGAAGTAACAGGGGATCTTATTGGAAATGATATTTATCAGAAGATAATTTTAGAAACAAGAGATGGAGTTTTGAAAGGTAAAAAAATATCTGATGGTTTAGTAAAATATCCAAAATATATTTCACCTTTATTTGTACAAATGATTGCGGTAGGAGAGAGTACCGGAAAAATATCTGAAACATTAATGAATGTTGTTAGATTTTATAAAACAGAAATTGAAACTTTCGTTGATTCTATTTCTAATATTATTGAACCAGTTTTAATATTAGGATTAGCGGGTATGGTGGGGATACTTGTGGCAGCAGTTTTCTTACCGCTTTATCAAATTGGAAGCACAGTGGGATAATAAATTAATTGACTTTAAAAAATATGTTTGATATAATTTAAAAAAGTTAGCAAAGGTCGCTTTAACAATAAAATTAAATAAATAATATGAATAAAAAAAATATAGGTTTTACATTAATTGAATTACTCGTAGTTATCGCCATTATTGGTATCTTATCAGGGTTAATAATTGTTTCTTTAGGAGACGCAACAAATCAAGCTAAAGAAGCAAAAATTAAATCTGCTTTAGACCAATTAAGGCCAGTAGCACAATTACATTATAATAGTCATAACAGTAGCTTTGCCGCATTAGCTAGTGATACAAAAGTAATTAATATTTTTAATGATATTGTAGACAATGGAGGAATAGTTATTGGTACTGGATTACATACATCTACAACAGCTTGGAGTGCTTATTCTACTACACCAAGTGGAAATTGTATGTGTGTTGACAGTACTGGAAAGGTTAAACAAACCAGTGGAACAACAGTAGGATGTTTAACTACAGGTACAGCGTGTCCTTAATTAATTTAACATTGAAAAATTATGAATAAAAAAAATATAGGTTTTACATTAATTGAACTTCTAGTAGTAATTGCCATCATTGGTATTTTATCAGGAGCAGTTCTTCTTAATTTAAACGATGAAACTAAAAAAGCAAAGGATGCTAGAATAAAATCTAGCATGAATCAAATTAGAACAAAAATGGAGAGTTTAAGAGCGGAAAGTTCTACTCTTGTTTATCCTACTACTTTTACAAATACAGAGCTTACTAAATTAACAGGAGAGATTACAAATCAAGGCAAGACTGCGACAATACGTAGTTCAGGAACAGCTTGGTGTGCATATTCTGCTTTAAATGTAAGCGGTTCTTTCTGTGTTGATAGCACTGGGTATGCAGGCACTACTGCAAATTGTGATACTACAAAGTATGACTGTAAATAAAAAACTTCTCCCAAAGGGGAGTTTTTTTTTATTTTAAAATATGTTAGAATCAAAATATGATAGAATATATTTTAAGTTTAATTTTAGGTTTGTTTATAGGAAGTTTTTTAAACTGTGTTGTTTATAGAGTTTATAATAAAAAAACTTTTCTTAAAGGACATTCATTCTGTCCAAAATGTAATCACAATCTTTCGGTTTTAGATTTAATTCCAATTTTTAGCTATCTTTCGCTCAAAGGGAAGTGTCGTTATTGCAAGGAGCCGATTTCTAAACAATATCTTTTTGTAGAACTGATAACAGGGGTAGTTTTCTTTTTAGTTGCATATTTATTAAATGCAAGCTTTTTAACTCAAGGATTTTTGAATCTAGAGTTTTTGAATTTAATCTTTTATTTCTTTGTCGCTTCTTATTTTATAATGATTTTTATTTTTGATCTAAAGTGGTTTATTATTCCAGACGGATTAACTTTTTCTGGCATTGCCGTTACCTTATTTTATTTGATCCTTTCAACTTTTTTAAATGTTCTAAGCGTAGAAGAATTATTTGTTAGAGTTTTAACAGCTTTTATAGTATTCTTATTCTTTTTTGCTTTATATTTTTTTTCAGAAGGAAAGGCTATGGGTTTTGGAGATGTTAAATTAGTCGTTTTTTTAGGACTTTTAATTGGTTTTCCAAACATTCTCCCTGCTTTATTTATTGCTTTCTTTTTAGGAGCCGTGATTGGGCTTATTATGATGATGTTTAAGAAAAAAGGAATGAAGTCAGAAATTCCTTTTGGTCCGTTTCTTGTTTTTGGAACTTTTGTTTCTTTGTTTTTCGGAGAATATTTTATTTCATGGTATTTAAATTTAATGTAGTATGAATAAAAAAAGTTTTACATTGATTGAATTACTCGTAGTTATTTCTATTATCGCTATTATGAGCGGAATTCTTGTTATTAACAGTAGTTCATCTACGAGTGATGTTGATTTGTTCTCTAGCAGAAATGGTTTAATTAATAATCTTAACAAAGCAAAAGAAATGGCTTTGTCTGGAGTAGGGGCAACAATTAATACAAATTATGGTATTGGAGTTTGGTTTCCAGAAAGTACAGGTTCTTATTATTATATTTATAAAAATAATGAAACAACGCCAGCTTATAAAGGATATGATTCAGGGGATGTAATTATTGAAAAAGTCAATTTACCAAAAGGAATAAAATATACAAGAGTGGCTCATCTAGGCGTTTTGTTTACTCCACCACAACCAAGCGTGGCAATTTGTCAAAGTGCAACTGCTTGCACAGGAACAAGTTTTCAAGTGAGAATACACAAAGAAGGAAGTGATGGCTACCGTTTAATAAATGTTAATAAATCCGGTTTAATAGAATGAATAAAAAAGGTTTTACATTAATTGAAGTTCTTTTAGCAGTGTTCATTATCAGTGTAGCTGTTTTAGGGTTATACAATGGAA
>Ga0265294_10010443_pt1 | contig 10561 bp, 9 predicted proteins | sample MunlanPumphouse3_FD_192504 | JGI IMG/M metagenome (GOLD analysis project Ga0265294, IMG submission 192504) | Groundwater microbial communities from a municipal landfill in Southern Ontario, Canada - Pumphouse #3 | ecosystem: Environmental > Aquatic > Deep subsurface > Groundwater | place...
CCTTATCGCTTTGAGGTAGAAAGAGATACAGATGCATTCCTTCTTGAGAATTCGTACATATACAGCGATTTCGGGATTGAGCTTACCAGACCAGAGGACCTGATCTGGGAGATTGACACGATTCCGCTGATTTCAAAAGGCGTCGAGGACAGGATTGCTTCATTCATCAAGGACAGCACCGGTGATATAGAAGAGATCGAGAAGAACCTGTTCTCCACCCTGGCGTGCAAGGCTGCAATCAAGGCTGGAGATGAAGTGGACAGCCTGACGGCAATTGCCATTCTGGACAAGGTGCTCAAGATGGAGAAGCCTGTCTGCCCGCATGGAAGGATATTCATAACGGAAATCACCGAGCAGAGCCTCAGAGAAGCAGTCGGCAGGTTCAAGTAACCGGCTCAAGCACAGCCTGGCGCCGTTCGGAAGAATACGCAGAGGAGAAAAGCTGACCGTAGTAAGGTTCGGATCCTGATGCTGAAGCATAGCTGTCATAGTCCACAGTGAACGTCTCATCGAAGACCCTTCCGTCAGGAATGGCTATCTTCAGCTTCCATGTGCCCATAGGCAGCTCGGAGCCTTCAGGCATGCATATGTCCGGGCTTCCAGCATAATCGGTGCCATCGAATGTCACGGCCTTCGCATCGAAGCTCCATTGAAGCAGGCCATCGGGAGACTGAAGCTCAAAATGCATAGGATGATCCGCTTCTGAAAGCGATGTATCAACAAAGATCGCCATGCCCATCTGGTCGTAAGCATCAATGCTGTAAGGAATCGCCTTGATGCCATCAACATAGAACTCTTCCTGGGAGCAGGAAAAGAACAGAAGCGGAATGAGAAGCGCAATGAGGATCTTCACTTGCCTTCACCCTGTGCAAGATTCTTCTCATGAACCATCGATGCAACTGGATTCGCATAGCTTTGGAGGATGAAATTCACGACATCCTTGTCTATCCCCTTATAGCGGTGGAAGAAGGCACGTTCCTTGAAATCATCATACTCCGAAACGAAATCCTCGCTGTTGTTCACCCAGTCATAGCAGAAATAGTTTGTATCCCAGAGCCTGTAGTTCAGATGAATCTGACGGTCAATCTCGCGTGCAGCATCAGAGGGAGCAGCATAGTCACCGTCAAGGACCTTTCCGGCGGTGATATGGACATTCCCCTTCCACTTGCGCAGGCCCCTCAGAAGATTCAGCACATCCTCATAGCGGCTCTTGCTGTAAACCCCTTCGTTGCGGAGCTTCTTGATCACCTCGCGGCCCTTCGTGATGTCGCATGGGTCATACTGGTAGCTTATTGCAATCGGGACTATGTGCATCTGGCGCACGGCTTCATTGAACGGAATCTGATTCTTGCGGTAATCAAGGTAAATCATCTTCAGGACAGCAGTTGAAGTGTCATCAATTCCATCCTTGCTGCGTCCGCTCTTCTGGGCGATCCAGATGTTCTTGCCCTTCTGCTGAAGAGCGTATCTCATGTATTCGGAAAGAATCCGCGATGCTTCAAGCATCTCATGAGTAGGAAGGTTGCGCATGACGGTGATCCCGCCATTGAGCTTGAACATGTCCTTGGAGAACTGATTCACCATCAGGTTGTTTCCGAGGCACATCTCGCAAAGGTTGGAAAAGCCTCCGAAGAACAGGGCATAGTCAAGCAAAGCGCAGTCCAGCACTATATCCCTGTGATTTGAAATGAAAGTGTAATGCTCATCAGGATCAAGCCCGTCGAGGCCTGAGAAAGAGAATCGGTCGATTGAATTCTGCTCGATTGACGGCAGGAAGTACCGGCAGACTATCTGTTTCTGGAAATCATCATAGCTTCTCACCTGGGAAAGCGCCTCAGGAAGCCTCTTCTTCAGAAAGGAAGAAAGCCTGGCAGTCGAAAAACGATTTCCCTTGTACAGGCAATCCGCCAGATTGTTCAGGAACTGCGGATAATCAAGAAGCCTCTTGATTGCTTCCTGAACCTGCTGTTCGTCATACGGCGCTATGGACTTCAGATCAAAGCTTTCCATGATGCAATCCTACTTGCTCTCGATCTTGATGTACTGAGCCCGTTCCCACTGCTCAGGATGCTTCATCCGCTCCTGTGCCAGCAGTCCGCGGAACTGATCTATCGTATCGTAGCCATGCTGATCCATCCAGCTTGCGATTTCCTTGTTGAACTTGCCGATGACTTCGAACCCGTTCTGGAAAACCGCTGAAGCCAGCTGTGCGCAGCGGGCGCCAGCCAGAAGCATCTTGAGCACCACCGAGCTGTCCTTGATTCCGGTGCTTGCGCAGAAATCCACATCAGTCTCGGCAGCCATCAGGGCAATCCACCGCAGCGTCTCGGCATAGTCGCCGTTGCGGTTGAGCAGAAGCTTTGTATCCACCTGAACGCTGTCCAGGTCTATGTCCGGTCTGACGAAGTGGTTGAAAAGCACGATGCCATCCACCCCGATTGAAGCGAAATTGCGGATCATGTTCGAAAGCGATGAGAACTGATATCCGATCTTAAGCACAAGCGGCAGCTTAACAGCCTTCCTGGCTTCCTTGACCAGGTTCAGATAGGTCTTCTCCACCTGGGCTCCGGTCACCGACGAATCCGAAGGAAGGATATAATAGTTGAGCTCAAGGGCATCCGCACCGCAGGCCTCGAACCTCTGTGCGTAGTCGATCCATGAGCCTTGTGTATTGCAGCAGATGCTTGCAATTACAGGAATATCAAGGGATTTCTTTGCGTCCTGAACAAGCTTCAGGTACTTGTCTATGAAGTAATCCCGGCTGGCTCCCTCAAGGAAATTCTCAGCATCGGAATGGGTCAGGAACTCAGATGCCGACTCGACCTGCGAGCGTGCCTCGTTGACAATCAGCTCCTCGAAAAGCGAACGGATCACAACAGCTCCTGCACCGTTGTCCTCCGCCTTCTTCAAGTTGACAAGCGTTCCTGTCAGCGGAGAGCTTCCCATTATGACAGGGCTCCTAAGGCCAAGGCCAAGATATTCGGTATTCAGACTGCTCATTGATTCCTCCTTGCAAAGAACACTTTCAATATAGCACTTTTAGCAGAAAAAAACACCTTTATTGTTTTATTCAGGCCAATTCTTCATACTTCGCCTGCTTTGATGCATATCAGAAATTGAAAATGATGGAAAATTCAATTTTCCTTCATAACACTGATTTTTCGCTTAGTTTTGGAAATAAAATTTGACTTTAACGTAAGTATGATTTAGAATGAATTTGAATGACGGAATCATGAGATTTACAATTAGCCATGAAAAGCCGCCAGTTCAAAGGAGAATTCATTCAATGCTGATTCTGATTTCAGATGCTTTCGATGCATCTCTGCCTGAAAAGCTCGCCGCTTTCGGAGAGGTCACCACTGACAAGACACGTCTTGCAGAGGCTGACATCGTCCTGGTAAGGGCGAAGACACAGTGCACGCCGGAGTATATTGACCAGGCTCACAACCTCAAGCTCATCATCCGCGGAGGCGTCGGTATTGACAATATCGACAAGGCCTATGCCGAGAGCAAGGGTATTCTGGTCCGCAACACGCCCAAGGCCAGCGCAGTAGCCGTTGCAGAGCTCACCATGGCTCTGATGCTCAGCGTTCCTTGCAACCTCACTGTCTACAATGATGGAATGAAGCGCGGCGAATGGCTCAAGAGCATAAAGAGAACCGAGCTCTATGGAAAGACGCTTGGGCTTCTTGGCATCGGCCACATCGCATCAAAGGTAGCCGAGAGAGCAAAGGCCTTCGGAATGAAAGTCGTTGCCTATGACAAATACGTTCAGTCCTCACCGCTCGCAGAGATGGTTCCTACCGCTCTCGATGCAGTCAAGGATGCCGATTACGTATCGGTCCACCTTCCGCTCACCGATGAGACACGCGGCATGGTGAACAGTGAAATGATTTCCAAGATGAACCGCAAGCCTGTTCTGATCAACACCTGCCGTGCACTCGTCGTGGATGCCGATGCTGTCAAGAAGGCTCTTGATGACGGCAGCCTCAGATGGTACTGCACCGATGTCTATCCGACAGACCCTGTCGACTTCGATTCTTATCCGATTCTCAAGTCGGACAAAGTAACACTTACACCGCATGTCGGCGCCAACAGCGTCGAGAACCTTCTCCGCATCGGAGACGAGGTATGCGAACTTATTGCACAGCTTCACAAGGAGGGCAAGATCTGATATGACCAGGAAACTCAATTTCTTCGCCGGCCCTTCCACGCTTCCTATGGAAGTCCTGGAAGAAGTACAGCGCCAGATAGTGGATTACAACGGCAAGGGGCTTTCGATGATCGAAGCCAGCCACCGCGGCGGAATGTTCGAAGACATGTATGATGAATGCCTTGCAGACCTTCATCAGATCATGGGCATTCCTGAGAACTACGATGTGTTCTTCCTAGGCGGCGGCGCCACCTTGCAGTTCACTATGATCCCGACCAACTTCCTCCTTCCAGGAAAGGTTGCCGATTACTGCAAGACGGGCACATGGGCAAACAAGGCCTGTGCAGATGCCCAGAAGCTCGGAAAGGTCAACGTATACTTCGATGGAACAGATTCGAAGTTCACCACCCTTCCTGATCCGAAGAGCGTCAAGCCAAGCAAGGATTCAGCCTATGTATACCTTTGCAGCAACGAGACCATCGGGGGCATCGAGTGGCAGGATTTCCCTGACACAGGCGATGTTCCTCTGATTGCCGACATGTCCTCTGACCTGCTTTCAAGACCGGTGGATGTATCAAAGTTCGCAATGATCTACGGCGGAGTCCAGAAGAACCTCGGACCTGCAGGTGCTACGCTTCTCATCATCAGGCATGACATGCTCGACAAGAGAAACACAAACCTCACCGCATACATGGACTACGGCCTACATGCGAAGGAAAAGGGTCTTTACAACACTCCTCCAGTATTCTCCATCTGGGTAGTGAAGCTCGTCCTCGAGTGGATCAAGCGCAATGGCGGAGCCGAGGGAATGCTCAAGAGAGCCCAGAAGAAGTCTTCGATGATCTACAACGTGATAGACACAGACAAGGACTTCTTCAGAAGCCCGGTGGATCCGCGCTACCGTTCAAGAATGAACGTCGTGTTCAGGCTTCCGAACGAGGAGCTCGAGGCGAAGTTCGTCGAAGAGTCCAAGGCAGCCGGAATGCTCGGTCTCAAGGGCCACCGCTCAGTCGGCGGGCTCAGAGCCTCCATATACAATGCCCTTCCTGAGGAAGCAGTGGCAACGCTTTGCGACTTCATGAAGGATTTCGCAAAGAAGAACGGATAAGCGATGAAAAGACTGGATGATACCAACATAGAGATAGTGAGGAAGCTTCAGGATGGACGCAAGCCGTTCAGCCAGATAGCTTCTGAGCTCAACATCACTGAGAATACCGTCCGCGCCAGAGTCAACAAGATGATGGACGACGGCATCCTCAAGATCCAGGGCCTTGTAGACCCTCAGATGATGCCGGACGTTCAGATCGTGTTCGTGGGCTTCAGATTCAAGACACGCGACCTTGAAACCAAGGCACGCGACCTTCTGAAGCTCAAGGGCGTTCAGTTCGCAACCGTCGTCACCGGAAGGTATGACATTATCTCGGAGGTGATGCTGAGCGAATCGCAGGATTTCACTCTGCTGGATTTCTTCAAGAAGGAGCTGGTGAAGATCAGCGACATCTCAGAAGTCGAAACCTATGTTGTGTATCAATCCCATAATCTGAACGTCCCGTACATTCTCTGATGGAACGCAGCATAACAGTCCAGGCCGTCGTCATTGGGACACGGAAAGCCGGAGAGATCAACAGGGAGATCACCCTGCTCTGTTCCGACCTGGGCATTATCAGAGTTCTGATCTACGGAGGCCAGAAGAGCCTGAAGGCTCTGAAGCCTCCGCTTTTTTCAATCGGATCATTCTTCCTCACTGCCGGAAGAGCCGAAGGGCGGTACACCCTATCCGATGTCCGATATGAAGCTTCATGCCCGTTCGAATTCGATCTTGGGCAGGTAGGCATAGCCTCGTTCTTCGCAGAGCTTGCACAGATAGCAGGCGGCTCTGATCCTTCGCAGGCATTCCCTCTCATCAGAGAAGCACTGGAACGCCTAAGCCTTGCAGCGGATGAAACGCAGCGGAACATCATTCTGATCCAGTATGTCTGGCAGCTATTCAAGATAGCAGGGATCGTTGCCGATCCTGCTGTCTGTCCCATCTGCGGCAAGACCTATGGCGCAAAGGAAATCTCCTATTTCTCTACATCAATCAACTTCTTCTGCTGCGAGGCATGCGCAGACTGCAAGTCTCTGTTCATAGGCCCGGGTGCCAGGAAATACCTTGCACTCACCTATCCTATGAGCTTTGAAGAAGCATTGGACATACCGCTTCTCCCATCAACTGCACTACGCATGCGACGCATAATGATCACATACAGCATGCATGTTTCCGGCCATATGCTCAGGACCGTCCAGAGCTCAATGGTCTGATTCAAAGAAAGTCCCAGCGCTTTATTAACAACGCATTGCTTTTTGTGATAAGCTAAAGAGAAAGTACGATTATAATATTTAAGGTTGATATATATTGATGAAATGGACTATGGAGAACCAGGACAGCGCACAGGCTGCCGAGATCAGCAGGCAGTTCAACACTGACCCTGTGCTGAGCATGATTCTTGCAGGGCGCGGGATCACCGAACCTTCGCAGCTTAAATTTTACCTCACCCCGGACATTGCAATGCTTCATAACCCGTTCCTTTTCGATGACATGGTTAATTTCTGCGACAGGATAATGCAGGCTGAGCAGCAGAAGGAGAAGGTCTTCATATTCGGAGACCGCGATGTAGATGGAATAACATCGACAGTCCTGATGAAGACCGAGCTTGAGAAGCTCGGCCTCGAATGCCGCTACTCCCTGCCGGAGAACGATGCTCCATACGGCATGACCGCCGAAGGAGTGGAGGAAGCGGCCAAATGGGGCGCAACGCTGATCATAACAGTTGACTGCGGAATTTCATGCTTCGAGGAAATATCACACGCCTCGAAGCTCGGCATGGACACCATCATATGCGACCACCATCTTTCAGGGGACACCTTGCCTCCTGCATTCTGCATAATAGACCCTAAGATTCCAGGATGCGGATATCCGTTTGCCGATCTTGCAGCCTGCGGCGTAACTGCTAAATGCATCTGGGCGCTGCGGTTTGCGCATACCGACCTGTACAACGAAACAATGATCCTGCTTCATTGCACCAAGAATGACAAGCTCATAGTGATCGAAGCTGCCAGGCTTGAGAATCTTGTCACTGTAGACCGTGTCATCGAGGAGATCATCCCGGGCGTGGTAAAGCCTTCGGACAGCAAGGTCCTTTCATTCATCGGGTCTTCGACTCCGATCGTTGTCCTTGATGCTGACTATGAGAAATCGCTTCTCGATGAAGCATTCCTGAAGAAGATTGACATAAACCTTATAGACATCAGGCCACAGCTTGAATCAGTCATGCCAGTAGTAGCGACCTCTACCCTATTCGGATTATCCCAGCGGAGCAAGGCAGCACGGTACATGAAGGTGAAAAGCGAGCTGGACACTCTCATCTCAATGTTCTGCGCATACGTGAGGCTGAAGCACCCTGAACTCGGAAAGGACTACAGCGAAGTGCTCGACCTTGTCGCAATAGGAACAATCAGCGACCTTATGCCGCTTTCCGACGAGAACCGCGTCCTTGTGAGGACTGGCCTCCAGGTGCTTGAGAGCGGCAAGCGAAAGAGCATGCAGCCATTCATGCTCAAGCTCGGGCTTGCAGGGAAGCATCTGAGCTCGACAGACATCGGATGGCAGATAGCCCCTTGCATCAACGCCGCTGGAAGGCTCGGAAGCCCGTCAGTTGCCTGCGACATGCTTCTTGCAAAGGATCAGGATTCTGCAGAGCTTCTTGCATGGAAGCTTGTCGAGCTCAACAAGCAGCGCCAGCATCTCTCTGAAACAACCTGGAGCAAAATCCTCCCAAAGGCACGCGAAAGCTATGAGACATTCGGCTCAAAGATGATTGTCCTTCGAGACGACGATGTCGTACGCGGGATAGCAGGCGTCATGGCGAACAGGCTCATGAAGCAATTCAACGCGCCTGCGATGATCATAACTTCCATTTCCGACGACACCTGCTCGGGCTCTATGAGAAGCTTCGGGGACATGAACACCCGCGAATTCCTGATGAAGTACTCCGACCTGTTCACGGATTTCGGCGGCCACAAGTACGCCGGAGGCTTCTCCATCCCGAAGAACAAAGTCGATGAGCTGGTGTGCCGGATAGCAGATGATGCCGATTACATTGACTGCCCAGCCGAAGAGGACGAGACCATACCGGTCGATGCAGTCCTGCCTCCTGAATACTTCACCCCTGATCTGATCAAGACTGTTGAGCTTTTCGAGCCCTACGGCGAAAAGAACCCGCCCCTTATGTTCCTGATCAGAAAGGCAAGAATCGAACAGGCGGAAATACTCAGAGCTCAGAAAGGCCCGAAGGCGCATCTAAAGCTGACCATAAGCCACGGATCATACCAATGGCCCGCTGTCTACTGGTTCGCTGCGGACAAGCTCAATACAGAGTTCTCCGAAGGCGACATAGTGGATGTGGCATTCAAGCTTGGAAGGAATTCATTCCGCAATCAGGATTCGCTTCAGCTCACCATTGCGGGAATCAGCAGAGTCGGAGCCTAGATCATTTGCGAGTATTCAACTGGCTTGCGCTTTGCTGAAGACTTGCTCTCTGGATCAGCCTTCCGGAATGGAACGAATGCTCTCACTGCATAGACAGGCATTATGCTTATCAGCGCAAGGGCATTGTTCTGTGAGAAAACACCAGGAAGCGCAACCTTGAGCACAACCAGGGCAAATGCGAGGAAGAACATGAACCGGTCCTGCTTCTTCAGGACCTCCGCTCTCATCGTCTTCTTGGTTGCAAATACAATATTCGAAACGGCAAACACCAGAAGCAGCGGATTGGCAAAGATCAGGTTCTCGTTGAACCATGTCACGCTGTGATTGGTGAAGATGCACATGAAGAACAGCAGGCTTGAAAGCAGTCCAAGCACAAGATAGACAATGAATCCTGCAATTCCGTATGCCTTCCGCTTCCCCTTGACCGAGAGGAATGCAAAAAGCGCACAGACAAGAACCATAATGATTCCGGGAATCAGTATCTCACGCCAGAAACTGTACTTCTCAAGCGTTGCAGGCCTTGGATCGGATGCAGTATTGTCAAGGAGCATCCCTGTCTCTTCCCCCATTCCGAATTCAATGACCGCCTTCTCAAGCTCGTCGGGAAGGAACATCGCATCCCATCTGGTGATGGGCTTGTCAATCTGACCGCTCTGGAGGAAATTCAGCAGGTAATCCCAGAAGGAATCAACCTCAAGAGCACGGGCCGCTTCCTTTCTGAACGACGTGCTGGCCTGGGATTCCGACCACTTCCTGAATTCTCCGCCTGATGCATAGTCCAGGATGTCTCTTATCCTGGTTGCGCAGTTATCAAGATAGTAATGGTACATGTAATGGGAATTCTCAGGCTTGACGTTGTAGGCAAGGTAGTTGATCACTGCATACTTCTGCTCAGGAGTCAAATCGAGCTTCACATAGCGCATGCTCCGGTTCTCAGAATCGTACTGCTCGATCTCATCCTCTTCATAGCAGGCACAGACGCTGTACCAGAGCCTTCCCATCGCGAAGTTCTTGTAGAAGTCATCATTGTAGGAGAAAAGACCGTAATCGAAATTGATCCGGCTTCCGTTCGGATACTGCACCATCAGCCCCGTGTGCCCGAACCAGGTGAACACCTGATCACCCTTGGTTATCGTCACAAGGTAGATCTCATATCCGTCCATGATCGAAGCATCCTTCAGAACAGGATTGAAATCCCAGTTTCCAAGCATTACCTCGGAATCATAGCTTTGAGCTCCGTCATCAGTCCTGAGGCTTGCAGCCCAGGCCAGCGGGATGCATATGAGAATCAGCATAAGAATTGCAATGACTTTTCTATTCACAGGACTAATGTAACCGCCAAAACCTTTTTATTCAACTTCAGCATCAAAAAAATCGCTTTCAAATCCGATTACGAACTGACTTCCCTTCTCCGTGCTGTACCTGTAGCCCGCCTTCACGCCAGTTCCAAGGTGCTGGATATCCACACCTAGAACCGGAGCAAACTCAAGATGAGCCATGACTTCCGCCAGGACTCCTGACGATTTGGCCTTTATATTGTAGGAATACTGTCCAGAGGCAATGACGTATGCTCTTGAGAAATAAGTCGATAGCCATGGCACTGCCTTCTGAATCTCATATCCGAAAACCACGGCCGACGCTTCATAGGTCATCTGAGAAGCCCGGACATCGAATCCAGCTTCCAGCGTCATCGGAAGGTTGAATACCCATCTTGATGGGTTCTCAGCCGGAATAAGATGCGGGATGCCTGCAAGCGCGCTGAGATAGACATCCACGGCATTTGCAGCACCTTGATTAAGCCAGATGAACTTAGCATCAAGCTTGAATCCCCTGATCTCGAAGCTGCTTTTCCCGCTGCGCTTGAATGAATGAAGGCTCGC
>Ga0265294_10010444_pt1 | contig 10561 bp, 11 predicted proteins | sample MunlanPumphouse3_FD_192504 | JGI IMG/M metagenome (GOLD analysis project Ga0265294, IMG submission 192504) | Groundwater microbial communities from a municipal landfill in Southern Ontario, Canada - Pumphouse #3 | ecosystem: Environmental > Aquatic > Deep subsurface > Groundwater | place...
CTTTCAGTTGCACTTACTTGTTGAATTCAGGTGTGTTTTCTAGGTGTTTTTTTTCCCGGGGATTTTTCGGCGTTAAACGGACGAATATTCAGCAGCTCTTTCCGTTCATGCCCGGCAGATCAATTTTCAATACAAATCCCCTATCATTTCTTTTCCTTGCTGATCATTTTTTTTACCAGTTCCCGGATATGGCGATAGCGTACTTCAGAAAAAAAGTTCAGCAGGATCACTCCTGCCAGCGCCGGAAGGATCACATTGACAAAAAAGATGAACAATGCCGTTCCCACCGCCGCCTCCGACGGGACCGAAAAAGCTTTCAGGGCGTGATTGGCGGCGTTTTCGCTGAAGCCGATCCCGGCAAAGGAAAGCGGGATCGAACCCACACCAAGAATGAAAAAGCAGACCTTTGCCTGATCGAGCAAACGGATGCCGTAGGGGTACAGAACAACCCAGAACTGAAAAATATAGGCGCTAAAACCCAATGTGGAAAAGAGAATGTTCATCACTCCGATTTTCAGGTATGGAACCTCTTCCGGAACATATTTGCGGAAATTGCTGTTTTTACGCAAGAGCCGATAGATCAAAAAGAGAAGGACAAATATCAGGCAGAATCCCAGCATATACCACATGGCGGGGTATAGCATATAAGTCGCGATTCCAAAGAAAAAAAACAGTGTCCCGACGGAGAAAAAAGCATCTAAAAGAAAGGCGTATATGCGCTGTTTGTTCGTGCCCGGCAGAAGGAAGGCTTTCCCTACTTCACCGATGCTTGCGGGCAGCACCAGGCGGAAAAGAAAACCGGATAAATGTGCAATAATGCCTTGTTTTAATGAAAAAGGCGGCAAGATTTGGTGACAGGTATAAAGGAAACGCAGTCCCTGCAATCCGATGTTGACAAAACCCAGCAAGAGCACAATTCCGATCGTCTGCAAAGGTAAGCTGCGGAAAAAAAGATAAAGTTCGCCAATCTCGATCTTGGAGAGGAGGTAGCCCAGGAGGATCGCGCTGAGGACGATCTTGCCCAGAAGTGATAATACTTTTTTGATCATAGCTTCATGGTCTTTTTATATTCCGTGCCTTTCCAGGTAAAACGCCCGAAGGTCCCTGCCAGGCCCACCCAAACAATGAACAGGGCGTGTACGAGTTCCATCAGGAACAAATGTCCGAAACGGTAAGGAATACGGAATTTATGCAATGTGAACGACATATAGGCAAAATCACAGGCGGCTTTGATCAGTACGAGTCCGGCCCAGCAGTTCAGGACAAAGGGATCTGCAAAGGCAAGAAAGGGCAGCAGAATCGTTGACAGGTAAAAGAAAAAGACGCTCAGCCCCAGAATGCGGACCGGCAGGGTGGCTTTCATGACATGCGAAGCCCAGCGGACACGCTGATTGATCACAGCTCCAACGCCGGATTCGGGTTTTAGCCGGACTACGGAAACGGGGTGCGCATTGAAAAGCACATCGTATCCGCGGCGCTGCGATTCATATACGATATCGGAATCATCGCCGGTCACCACATGGTTTTTCAGTACCGTATCGCCGTTGAAAAGGGATTTTCGGTACATCATGTTGTTCCCGTTGGCGGTAATGGCAAAACCGTGTGCCATAGCGCCGGCGATCACCACGTTATGCGACAGCGCTTCCAGGGTCTGCATGGACTGCCAGCTGCGCTCCCACCCGGAACGGTATGTTTCTTTACGGAATATTGACAGGCCCGTCGCAGCACCCAGCTTTTCATTGCAGATCGAACCGTAGCTGCGCAGCCATTGCGGCTGATGCAGCGCATCGGCATCGGTGGCGACAATAAATTCCGTGTCGCAGTATTCCAGTCCGCGTGAAATGGCATGTTTTTTTGGAGAAACACCCGGCGGACAGCTATCCAGATGCAGCACATGCAGCCGTGAAAATTCTTGTGACAGTTTTTCCAGGATCTGCGGGGTGGCATCTTCCGAGCGGTCGTTAACAGCCACGACACTGAATTTTTCGGAAGGATAATCCTGGGCAAACACCGAGCGGATACAGGCTTCAACGGATGCTTCCTCATTCCTTGCGCAGATCAGCACACTCAGCGCCGGCAGGTCCGCATCCTTTTTCAGCGCATGGGCTTTCAGTCGCCGGAATCCCAGTAAAAAATACAGGATATACAACACATAACAGCCGGCAAGGGCGTAGCAAACAGCGATAATAATGTTAAGGCTCAGGGACATAGGGAATCCAGAAGTTGTTCAATTAGATCCAGGTTGTTGACAGGGATCCTTTCTTTTAAACGGACGCCGTCGGGCAGCGGCGGCAAATGCTTCAGATCAAGCTCCTGCTGGGCACAACTGTGAAATATACCCTGTTGCCGGTAATAACCCGCAAGATATTCCTGCTCCGTTTGCCCGGGTGTGGGAACAAACAGGGCGCTTTTTCCCAGGGCCAGCAATTCCATAACGCTTGAATAACCCGAACGGCAGACAATATATCCGGCGCTCTGCATGGCGCTGCTCATGGCGGCACGGCCCAGATGCGAAAAGATCCGGATCCTGCCGTTCTGCAGGATTCTGTCTTTGTCAGCGCCGGGTTCGCCCAGCGCGACCCATACGGTACCCGGCAGTGTTTCGATCTGCTTCATGACCCCGGCTTCAAAGTGGCTGCGCTGGGGTTCGGGACCCGAGATGCTGATCAGCAGATCGATGTTTTTTTCGGGTTCTGCCGTAGCGGATTCAACACTTGACAAACATCCGATATAGCGGACTTTCGGATGACGGGCGATCTTTCCCTTGTGGGACAGATCCCCGGAAAGGTTGGGGCTGCCTTCGGCATCGGGGACGAACACATAGCGGTATTTCCGGAACACAATGCGGTTAAACACTTCGCCAAATACGGTCGCCCAGCGCAGTGCCGGCGGCAGGTGGAAACGCAACTGGTGCGTGATCAGCACCGATGGAACACGTTTTGACCCTATCCCGAGCCGCATTTCGGAGATGATCAGATCGGGGTGATATTTACCTTCCAGCTCCCGGGTTTTTTTGTGTTCAAAATGCCAGCCCAGCAGCATCTTGGGCAGCTGCGCCACGATCTTGAAAACAAACATGAATGATAAATGCGAATAGCTGATCTGACGGTCCCGGATATCGAAATATTCGCATTCCGGAAATGTTTCGCGCAAGAGGCGCAGGGCGTTTCCGTGAGCGATCAGAATAACGCGGTTTCCCTGCCTGAGCAGATGGCGGATGATGGGGGTTGAGCGCGTCGCGTGCCCGAGTCCCCAATTGATGACTGCATAAAAAACGGTCTTATTTTGCATCCGTAGTGTCTTTACGTCTCAAGACTACACAACCCAGCGGAGGAACGCCGATCTTAATCGAGTATTTCCTTCCGTTCCATTCGATCTTTTCCGCATGCTGTGCCCGGTTGCTGATTACCCCGCTGCCGTTGAATACATCTTCGTCGGTGTTAAAGGCTTCTTCGTAGATCCCCGCTTCGGGAACCCCGATACGGTAATCGAAATAGGTTTCCGGTGTAAAATTGAACACCACCAACAAATCATCCTTTTTATATTTTCCACGGCGCAGGAAACTGGCAATGGACTGTTCGGTATTGCCGCCTTCGATCCATTCGAAACCTGCGGGTTCCTGATCACGCTGCCAAAGTGCCGGCGATTCGCGATAAAAGGCGTTCAATGCTTTCATGAATTTCCCGGCGGTCCGGTGCGGCTCCCATTTCTGCAGTTCCCATTCCAGCCCGCGTTCCTCGTTCCATTCGTTCCATGGCGCCAGTTCGCTGCCCATAAACAGGCATTTCTTGCCGGGATGGCAGAACATGAAGGCCAGCAGGAGTTTGAAGTTCGCGAATTTTTGCCAGTCGTCTCCCGGCATTTTGCTCAGCAGGGAACGCTTGCCGTGCACGACCTCGTCGTGGCTGAGGCTCAGAATATAATTTTCGGAATACTGGTACAGCATGGAGAAGGTCATGTCGCTGTGATGGTACTTCCGGTAGATGGGATCTTTTGACATGTAACGCAGAAAATCGTTCATCCACCCCATGTTCCATTTGTAGTCAAAGCCCAGTCCGCCGGTATGCACCGGATGGCTCACACCGCCCCAGGCCGTGGATTCTTCGGCAATGAGCAGCGAGGAGGGATAGTATTTTCCGACAATGGTCGACAGGCGTTTCATAAATTCGATGGCCTCGATATTCTCATTTCCGCCGTAGCGGTTCGGGACCCACTCCCCCGTTTTCCGGCTGTAATCCAGATACAGCATGCTGGCGACGGCATCAATACGCAAGCCGTCCGCATGAAATTCCTTTAGCCAGTACAGCGCATTGGCGATCAGAAAATTGGCCACCTCGTTCCGACTGTAATTGAAGATAAAGGTACCCCAGTCGGGATGTTCGCCCAGCCGGGGATCAACGTGTTCGTAGAGCGCTGAACCGTCAAAACGACCGAGAGAAAATTCATCCTTGGGGAAATGCGCCGGCACCCAGTCCAGGATCACGCCGATACCGTTCTGGTGGCAGTAATCGACAAAGAAACGGAAATCGTCCGGATTGCCAAAGCGGCTGGTGGGCGCATAATACCCCGTAACCTGGTAACCCCAGGAAGCATCGAAAGGATGTTCCATAACGGGCATGAGTTCAATGTGCGTGAAACCGTATGTCTTGACGTACTCCACCAAAAGCGGCGCAAGTTCACGGTAATTGTACCACTTCCAGTCTTCCTTCCGTTTCCAGGAGCCCAGATGCACTTCGTAGATACTCACGGGCTGGTCCAGGGTATTTCCCGGACGGGAACTCACATATTTTTTATCTTTCCATACATATTCCGACTGAAAGATGCGGGAGGCATTTCCGGGGCGCAGCTGCGAGTAAAAGGCATAGGGATCGGCCTTCAGCAACAGCCGTCCGTCCTTGGTGAATATTTCGTACTTATAATTCAGTCCGGAACGCACGCCGGGAATAAAGATCTCCCAGATCCCGGAAGATCCCAGTACGCGCATCATGTGTTTGCGGCCGTCCCAGAGATTAAAATCGCCGACCACGCTGACACGGCGGGCATCCGGCGCCCAGACGGCAAAGGATACACCTTTGATACCGTCGATCTCGCGCACATGGGCGCCCATTTTTTCATAGATGAAATGGTGGTCCCCTTTGCCAAAGAGATAAGCATCTTCTTCCGTAATGACGGGCATGAACTGATAGGGGTGGATATAGTTATAGGTATCGTTGTTTTTATAAAGCACGCGGACTTCGTATTTCTCAAAGGATTCCGATTCAAAAACCGCGTACCAGAACCCCTCCACTTTTGCGGGTAAAAGGGGGATTTCCCGGCCGCTGCCGAGCAATACTGCACTTACACTTAGGGCATCGGGCTGATAAACGCGTATGGTTTTTTCCAGTTGACTGTTTTCATGCATGCCCAAAATGGCATGGGGGTCGTGACAGATCCCGTCACGGAGTTCACGCATCCTTGTTTCGAGCTTCATGATCTTCCTTTCCGATGATTGACGGCAAAAATGCCGGCAAGGGTTTTTACATCCGTGATCTCGCCTTTATCGATCATGCTGAGCGCTTCGGTCAGCGAAAGGCTGAAGATTTCCATGAATTCGTGTTCGTCGGGGCGGCATTCCGTCTTCTGCAGATCAAAGGCTTCGTAGATATCAATGACTTCATCGCTGTAGCCGATACAGGGGTGAATGCGCATCAGAAAACGCAGTTTTTCCGCGCGGTAGCCGGTCTCTTCCTCCAGTTCGCGCAAGCCGGTTTGCTCCGGATTTTCGCCCGGATCGATCTTGCCGGCGGGCAGTTCGATAAAGACCCGCTTCAGCGGGTAGCGGAACTGCCGGATAAACAGCAGTTTCCCGTCCGGCAGCCAGGCGATCAGCGCGACCGCGCCCGGGTGGCGGATATATTCGCGTACCGAACTTTTCCCGTCCGGCAAAGCCACCGTGTCCTTTCGAACACGCAATAATGCCCCGTCATACACCTTTTCCGATGTGATTGTCGTTTCCTTCAAATTTTCCATCGTGAATGAATATACACGTTTCTTTTAGAAGTGACAAATCAATTTCAGCGGGGTGATTTGCTTGAGTTAAGCAGTTTTAGAACATTATTCGTTTTTTTGCGTTATTTTTTATTTTTCATAAGCTTCGTTTTTTTGTTATCTTTATGTAAATTAATTAGATACGTGAGATTTTTTTTGGTTTAGTTTTCGTAAACTTGACTCAAGTAAATAAGACAGCTTGTATCTGATTTGTGATTCTTCTCATAAAATGTTCGGACATTCCCGGTTCATGCATTGCGGAAGCGCTGTTGTTTTTTTTCTTTAAATGATGTATATTTTTGCTGTTATTCCATTAAATGCCTGTAAACAATCCGGAAAGCGAGGATGATCATGAGCACACTGGACAAGCTCGGAAAAATGACCGTAGTGGTCGCCGATACCGGGGATTTTCTTGCCATTAAAAAGCACAAGCCGCGCGATGCCACCACGAATCCTTCCCTGCTGCTGGCCGCTGCGCAAATGCCGGAATACCGGGAACTCCTTGAAAGAACGATCCGGGAAACCGATATTTCGTCGAGTCAAAGTATTTCTCCCCTGCTGGAGAAACTCGCGGTCAATTTTGCTAAGGAGATCCTTGCCATCGTTCCGGGACGGGTGTCCGTGGAGGTCGATGCCACCCTTTCTTTTGACATTAAGGGAACCATTGAAGCTGCACGCAGATTGATCGCCTTGTTTGAAAAAGAAGGGATTGAGCGTTCCCGCGTTCTGATCAAGATCGCCGCCACCTGGGAAGGCATCTGCGCAGCGGGGGTCCTGGAAAAAGAAGGCATTCGATGCAATTTGACCCTGTTGTTCAGTTTTGTGCAGGCCGTTGCCTGCGCGGAAGCCGGTGTGCAACTGATCTCGCCTTTTGTAGGACGTATTCTGGACTGGCACAAAAAGGCGCGCGGCGTGGAGCAAATCCCGCCGGAAGAAGATCCGGGCGTATTGTCGGTAAAAAAAATCTACAATTATTATAAACATTTCGGATTCAAAACCGAGATCATGGGAGCCAGCTTCCGGAATAGCGGGGAGATCCGGGAGTTGGCCGGCTGCGATCTGCTGACCATTTCCCCGCAATTGCTGAAGGAATTATCGGAAGACGACAGCGGCCTGCCACGCAAACTGGATCCCGCAGCGGCAAAAACGCTTGAAATGGAAAAACTGCATCTGGATGAAAAGCGTTTCCGCTGGCTGCTGAACGAAGACGCCATGGCAACCGAAAAACTGGCGGAAGGAATCCGCCGTTTCAGCGCCGACCTGCGGAAGCTGGCGGATTTTCTGCGGGAACCCGGATCCGCTTGAGTCAAGCGGTTAATTTATGATATCCGGCAAACAACATAAAAAAGTCCTCATGGCTTGCCGCCCCGGCTGCGGCGCCTGCTGCATTGCCATCTCAATCTCTTCTCCGCTGCCCGGTATGCCGGTTGGCAAACCCGCCGGTGTCCGCTGCGTAAACCTGAAAGCGGACAATACCTGTTCCATTTACGGGCAAAAGAATTATCCCCGGGTCTGTGCGAATTTCAACCCGGATCCGCAGGTCTGCGGAAACGATTTTTCCGAAGCAATGCAATTTTTATCGAAACTTGAAGACGAAACAAATCCCTTATAAGAACCGGGACGCTTATTTCAATAAAAGCATTTTGATGCTTTGCGAATTGCGGATAATATCCTGCTGACCGGAGCAGATCCTTACATAAACGGAAATGGAATTAAATTACGGGTGATTTCTGTATCTTCCCCGGATAATACTGCAGAAAAAGCGAGCAAAAAACCCAAATCACTTTTTCTCTGCTTGTTTTCTATCCGATAAATAAATACTTTCCTGTCCGTGCGGGAAAGGGGATAAACTGTCAGATCCGCCGCAGATCAATACCGGAATTTTCATCAAGCAAGGAAGACAATTTCATGCAGGTTTTTCATCAACGCACGAACAAACGGATCCTCTTGATGCTTTGCCTGGTCTTTTTTCTTTTCCCTCTGACAGCACAGATCCCCCTGGAAGACAAGATCGCACAGATGATCATGGTGGGATTTACACCGAATACCGATTTTGAAGATACGCTTTACTATGATATCGCTTACCGTAACCTGGGCGGGGTAATCCTGATGGGTAATAATATCCAGAGTCCCGTACAGGTTGCGGTTCTCAACGCTCATCTGCAGGATCATGCGGCCACACCGCTGCTGATCGCCACCGACCAGGAGGGCGGCTATGTTGCCCGCCTGAAGGCCGCGAACGGTTTCATGTCCACACCCAGCGCCTACTACCTCGGTTCGGTTTTAGACAACGAAGATTCAACCCGCTTCTGGGCGAACCGCATGGCCGAGTGGCTGGAACACAGCGGCATCAATGTCAACCTGGCCCCGGTGGCGGATGTGAACGTCAATCCTTCAAGTCCCGCGATCGGTTACCTGGAACGCAGCTTTTCGGCGGATCCCTATAAGGTTGCGGATCATATTGACTGGTTCGCATCCGAGTTCCACGAACGCGGTATCGCTACGGCACTGAAACACTTTCCGGGTCACGGTTCCGCCATAGGCGATTCGCACTTGGGATTTACGGACATCACTGCTACCTGGATCAACGATGAACTGACGCCCTACCGTGAACTTATTGCCGGAGGTTATACGGACATGATCATGAGCGCGCACCTTTACAACGCACATCTGGATTCCCTTTATCCCGCGTCCCTTTCAGAAAAAGTGTTGACAGAACTTTTACGTGACAGTCTGGGTTTTGGCGGCGTGATCATCAGCGACGCCATGGGGATGGGAGCCATCACGAACAATTACGGTTTCGAAGAAGCGGTCCTGCTTGCCGTACAAGCGGGTACGGATATCTTGCTCTATACCGGCAACCGGTATAACGACCGCTCCCTGGTCGCGGAAGTCATTCGGGTGATCCGGCAAAACATTGATACGGGGATGATCAGCGAAAAACGGATCGATGCCTCCTATGACCGCATCATGACACTGAAGAACAAGATACCCGTGTCGCTTATTCCTTCCCCGTATGTTCCCGAAACTCCCTTCCTGATCTCCGCCTTCCCCAATCCTTTCAATCATGCTGTCAGGATCAAATTGTCAGTCCACCAGCATATTTACGAACCCGTACCGGTCCGGATATATACCTCCACCGGGCAGCTCCTGCGGCATGTCGATCTTGCCGTCCGGGGGAAGGGCGACTACGAGATCACCTGGGACGGAACATCCTTGGACGGTAAGCTGGTCTCAAGCGGCATCTACCTTTATACTGCAGAGATCGACGGCCGTTTTATCAGCGGTAAGATGGCTTTGCTCAAATAATAACCCATCCTTCTGAGTCAAACTACTTTCAAATATTTTTCGCGTTTTTCCGTTAATGCATACATTTTTTTACGCTTCGTTTTTGCATTATCTTTATGTAATTTATTTAGTTATATGCCATGATTTGTACACCGCTTTCCGTAAACGTGACCCCGGTTATTTCTTCATCTTCCCGGTGACCGGCATTGCTCAAAAATGAGCAGGAAGAAATAAAAATGATTGACAAATTATCCGCATTGATGTATAATAGCAGGCTTATTTGAACGGGGTTGTAGTTCAACTGCTTAGAGCACCGGCCTGTCACGCCGGAAGTTGTCCCGACATGCGTCGGGATCAATCCCGCAAGATCCGACATGAAAATGATCGGTTTTTTTATTTGATAGAATTAAATTATACGGAGGGGTAAGAATGTTCTACACTTATATTCTACATTCGGAAAGTACTGACCGTTATTATATTGGTTATACTTCAGATCTTGAGGAAAGGCTCAGGCACCATAATTCTGGCGGCACAAAAACGACCAAACGGGGAATACCCTGGAAGATCATTTATGACGAAAGCCACGGAACAAAGCATGATGCCATTATCCGGGAGCAGGAAATCAAAAAGAAGAAGTCCGGAAAATATATAGAGTATCTGATCACAAACCACCCCGGAGAAAATAAAAAAAGACGTGCAAATAAAAATGATTGACAAATTATCCGCATTGATGTATAATAGCAGGCTTATTTGAACGGGGTTGTAGTTCAACTGGTTAGAGCACCGGCCTGTCACGCCGGAAGTTGTCCCGACATGCGTCGGGATCAATCCCGCAGTATCCGATATCAAAGATCGGATTTTTTATTTCACGGGATTAAGTTATGCGAGGAAGTCGTGATGTATTATACCTACATTCTTTACTCCGAAAGTACGGACCGTTATTATACCGGTTATACTTCGGATCTTGAAGACAGGCTCAGACATCATAATTCGGGTGCAACGAAAACCACCCGGCATGGAATTCCTTGGAAAATTGTCTATTATGAGATTTATTCGACAAAACATGATGCTATCGTCCGCGAACGCGAAATTAAAAAGAAAAGATCAAGAAAATATATAACTTAACCCGTTGTGTGAAATAAAATAAGAAAAGAGGTGTGCATTTTCTTGCTTTTTATTAAATTGTAAGTGTAACAATAACAATTAAATAGGAGCAGTAATCATGCACGACCTCAAAACAAATTTC
>Ga0265294_10010447_pt1 | contig 10558 bp, 10 predicted proteins | sample MunlanPumphouse3_FD_192504 | JGI IMG/M metagenome (GOLD analysis project Ga0265294, IMG submission 192504) | Groundwater microbial communities from a municipal landfill in Southern Ontario, Canada - Pumphouse #3 | ecosystem: Environmental > Aquatic > Deep subsurface > Groundwater | place...
AAAAAATATCGGCCCCGGATCCTTTATGACAGCAAATATAGAGACTTACACCGATTTCTCCCAAGGAACCTTGGAATACACCGGAAGGAATGTGGACATGGCCATCCAAGGTGAGGGCTTTTTCCTAGTTGACAGTGAAAAATACGGGGAGGTTCTCACGAGAAACGGCCGCTTTGAGCTGGATGAAGATGGCGATCTGGTCCTTCCCGGTGTGGGAAAGGTGCTAAATGACAGGAGGAGGGAGATCAATCTGGAAAGCAGCAGCTTTGCTGTGGGGGCTGATGGAACCATTTATGAAGACGGTCATGAGGTAGATACCCTTTTCATCGCAGTAGGGGAGGAAGATTTCCAATTGACAAATATTGGTCAGGATGTTTTCATAGGCTCAGGAGGCTATCAAAGAGCAGATGAGGAATCCTTTAACGTGATCCAGGCATCCATTGAAAAGGCAAATGTAAATATGGCCAAGGAACTGAGCAGGATTATTGCGGGACAAGGACATTTTCAGTCCTGTGCTCAGATTCTTAAGATTTACGATAAGATCAATGAGCTCAGTGTTAACCGTATCGGCAACCTTGACTAATGTAGCATACCGGTAGAAAGGAAAAGAATATGATTAGAGGATTTTACACAGCTGCCTCCAGTTTAACCGCTCAGCAGACCAACCTGGATGTCATCGCAAACAACGTAGCAAATATTAGCACTACAGGTTTCAAGCCCCAACAGGTAGGTTTTTCATCACTTTTGCAAGAGAACATCAACGGAGGTGCCGGAAACACAATCAGCGTGGGTCACGGTATCAAAGTAGGCAAGACAGGTCTCAATCTCACCCAGGGAGATCTGAAGAAAACCGATATGCCCCTGGACTTTGCCATTATGGGAGAGGGATTTTTTGCAGTAGAGAGCGAAGAGAGCGGTGATATTACCTATACGAGGGACGGGAGCTTCCGGTCACTTATCGATGGAAGAAGAAATTACTTGGCGGATACCTCGGGCAATTACGTATTGGACGCAAGAGAAAGAAAGATCGAACTGGGAGAGGATTTCGATTACAGACAGATCGGTGTATTTCAATTCTCCAATCCCTATGGCCTTGAACTCTCAGGCGGCAACCGTTTTTCACCTACGGAAGTATCGGGAGATCCGGAAGACATTGACGAACCGGATATCAAAGTGGGTTATCTGGAAAACTCCGCTGTCCAAATGGCTGAGGAAATGGTGAAAATGATTGAAGCATCCAAAGGCTTTTCCTTTGGATCCAGGGTTTTGCAGGCGGCAGATGAGATGGAGAGAACCATGAACCAGCTAAGGTAGCAGTAGACTTCAACGGTTTAGGAGGTTAGGAAGATGGAACAGATGATCCCGGACATCCAATATAAGATAAATGTCATTACGAGCGACGATGGTATGGTTGGCTATATCATGCTGGAAAAGAATGAAATTGTAGAAGAACCTGGGGCCGATCCGTGGAACGTTACTGTAGATCAATTGAGACAAGCCCTTGACAATAACCGTATCGTATATGGGATAAAGGAGAGCGGACTCCAGATGCTGGCTGCCCGTCCGATTTATGGAATCAAAGTGGAAGTGGCGAGGGGAACCAATCCCATCGACGGGAAAGATGGGTATGTGAACTTCTTTGTAAAGAAAGATTCTGAGTATAAGCCTGAGTATAACGAGGATGGTGTCGTTGACTTTAAGAATATAGAGTATTTTCAGCAGGTAACCAAGGGACAGATCCTCTGTGAAGTAATCGGGGAAACTGAGGGTACAGATGGGATGAACATCTTAGGAGTGATAGTTCCCGCTAACAGCGGGCGGCCTCCTATATCCCCCATGGGGAAAAATACCCTTTTCAGCGAGGACGGTAAGCATCTTACCGCTGTCTGTAGCGGTGTAGTTCGCTTCATAAGAGATCGCATCGATATAAACGAAGTGCTTCAGATTGGCTCAAATGTAGATCAGGGGACCGGCAATATACACTTTCCCGGGGATGTTATTATAAATGGAGATGTCTGCTATGGATTCACCGTTATTGCGGGGGGAAATGTCACAATCAGGGGCGTAGTGGAAGGAGCCTCCGTGGAGGCCACCGGAGATATTTACATTGGGAAGGGCATAAACGGAGCCGGCGGAAAGAAAATGGTTGCAGGCGGTAGCCTGCGAAGCGGATACATTGAGAACGCGGAACTGCAGGTAGAAGGAGATATCACAACAGACTATATCATTGACAGCAGTATCGTATGTAATGGAAATATTGAGCTTATGGGCAAGAACGAATTGATAATCGGAGGTTCCGTCAAGGTACTGGGCGAGCTCACTGCCAAATACATCGGCAACGAGAATGAGAGGCCCACCAGGATCGAGGTAATGGGCGTAGTGATTGCCGACACGGAAGCGATCAATACATTGAAACAGGAACGAGAGAAATATAACAGTAGTGCATTAAAACTGGTAGAGACACTAAATCAGTTCAGCCATATAAATAAATTGGATCGGGATAGTGCTCTCGATGAACAACTCAAAATCTTAAAACAGCAATTGACCTTATTGAAGGAGGGTATTGATTCAATAACCCAAAAGATAACGAAGCTTGAAACGGAAGGCACAATAGAATACCCGGGTGCTATCATTTGCAAAAGGAAGTTGTACCAAGGTGTAAAAATCTACTTCGGAAACGAACCATTTCGCTTTGACTTAGATGATATAGAGCACTGCCGGATTTTTTGGTGCGACGGAGAGATTATTCAAGGTACCTTATAGAGCATCGGTGGAAGAGGTATGAGCAGTTGAAGGATTCAGATTACAAGAAAATTGATATTGTTAATATGAAAAACGAGACCGTAGTGACCTCTACGGATTTTAGCCTTGTCGATAACAGAATCATTCTACGTGGGCACGATTTTCCGCTCATTCCAAGGAATTCTGCTGTGAGGGTCATCGGGTACATGAAGGATGGAATCCTTCCAATGGAAGGAACCGTCACCCTATCCATCGCAAAACAGCTAAATATCGATGTGATTGCATTCGATGAGAAGAACGAACGGAGAAGCTACCTGAAGGTCAGGACTGAAGCGAAAGCTATTGTACGAAAAGCCTTTACGGGGTGCAAGAGCAGAAAATGTTTTACGGTTAATGAAAGCATAAAGCTAAGAGATATCAGCTTAGGAGGATTATGCTTTTTTTCCGACAGAACTTTCCTAGTTAAACAAAGGTTATGCATAGACCTGCATGAGATAAAGGAAGATCTTATTGTGAAAGTCCTCATCCTAAGGAAGCAAAAGGAGAGAGGTGGAAGCGGTTTCCGATATCGGTACGGGTGCAAATTTGTCTCATTAGATAACATTGCTCAGACCTATATATGCGAATATGTATTTAAAATGGAGCTAGAGAATTATCAGAGAATCGTTGACAAGGAATCGTAGGACGATTCGTTATAAATGAAAAGGAACGAACAGCGTAATAGGAGGACGTGCCCATGTCTAAAACAATAGTAATAACCAATCAAAAAGGCGGTGTGGGAAAAACTTCCACTGTAAGTGCCATTGCCAGCGGTCTAGTGGAAAAAGGCTATCGTGTACTGGCGGTGGATCTGGATCCTCAGGGCAACCTGGGCTTCTGTCTGGATGCAGAGATCGACAACAGTCCCACCGTATATGAATTGATGAAGGGTACTGCCCGCATAGATGAAGTGATCCAGAGCAAGAACGGAATCGATATCATTCCTTCAAACATCTTGCTTAGCGGCGCAGAGCTGGAGTTTACGAAAATGGGCAGGGAGTTTCTTCTGAAAAACGGCATTGCACCTGTCGCTGATAATTATGATGTAGTGGTCATCGATACGCCACCGGCATTAAATATCTTAACGGTGAATGCCTATACTGCATCGGACTGTCTGATCATTCCCATGATACCGGAAATTCTGAGTTTGCTTGGGATTTCACAGCTCAGAGAGACCATCGAACTTGTGAAAAATGTGTACAATCCAAAGATTGAAATTTTAGGAATCTTATTAAATAAATATGACCGGCGCAGAATTTTGACCCGAGACGTAGAAGACATGGCAGAAATGATTGCAAAAGAGCTGAATTCCAGAGTTTTTGAAGCGAAGATTAGGTCATCGGTAGCTGTAGCAGAAGCTCCCGCCCATGGGAAGAGCATATATAAATATTCTTCCAGGTCCAATGCTGCCAGAGATTACAGGAACTTTATCGATGAACTGATTTCTCAGAAAGGGATGAAGTTAAATGGCAAAAAAAAGTAATAAGACGGAACAGGTTTTGAAGCTCATCACAAAGGAGGGGGAAGAACCGGGCATTTCCGAAAACACCCAGGAGCCCGATGTAGAAATCAGCGTCCTACCTCCAAAGAAGCAGGATCATAAGGTCGAGGCAAAACTGAAAATAGAAATCGAGCCCGAGATCCAGATCAAACAAAAAGAAGCACCACATGAGGAACTGCATATCAACGTGCCGGTCGCTCCCCTCGAAAAGCCATGCGAGGGGCCCAAGAGATGCCTGATCAACCTGACGGAGATGCTGGTAAGGGAAAAGGCCAAGGAAGTCATGGATAGGCTTGGTGTATGTGACTGTCCCGCCTGTACACAGGATGTGTTGGCGTTAGCTATGAACTCATTGTCCAGCAAGTATGTGACCACCGACAGCGGAAGACAGCATCTGCTGCTGGAAATCTATAAGAAGCAAGCAGAGACGGATATTATTGCGGCATTGACGAGAGCGGGTGTTCGGGTGAAAGTGTCTCCGCGTCATGGAGAGTAAGGAGAAGGTTTGCTTAAAAATTATGAAGAGCTTAGCGAAATGCATATCGATGTTTTGCGGGAAATTGGAAACATAGGAGCCGGCAACGCTGCTACCGCTTTGGCTACCATATTAGACGAAAAGGTTGAAATCAGCCTGCCCGTTGTGAAAATCACGGATTTTGACACTGCTGTCCGTGCTCTGGGAGGAGCCGAGTCCATGACGGTAGGAGTTTTAGTCAGCTTCTTTGGTGAGGCAAATGGAATGATCATGTTCTTGCTCAAGATGGAGGATGCAAAAAAAGTCATGAGTATTTTGCTCCGTGACTACGAGGAAGAAGACGAAGATGCAGAGGAAATATCGGAGATGAAGCTCTCGGCTATCAGAGAGATTGGAAACATTCTCGGATCTTCCTACATAAACTCCATCGCAACGCTCACAGGGCTGCAGATCAACCTGACCGTGCCGTATATTGCCATCGATATGGCCGGAGCGCTCATGAGCGTTCCCATCATTGAATTCGGTGCGGTAGGGGATAAGATTATGTTTATCGAGGAGGTTTTCTCCGGCAGTGAAAATAACTTGAGGAGCAATGTCATTATGTTTGCACAGATCGATACTTTGAAACTTATCATGGAAAGATTAGGGCTTGAAATATGAGTCAAACGCTGGTAATCGGTATTTCCGACTATGCTGTATCCCAAAAACCGAATATTCTAGTCACCTACGCTTTGGGCTCCTGTGTAGGTATCTGTTTATATGACAGCAAGCTGCAAATCGGAGGCCTTTCTCATATCATGTTACCCGACAGCGGCCAGTTCTCACATCAGGAAATCAACAGAATGAAATTTGCGGATACGGCCATTGTGGATATGGTGAAAGAAATGCGTGCGCTGGGTTGCGATTTACGCCGCATTACCGCAAAGATAGCCGGAGGAGCTAGAATGTTCCAAGTTCAGCCGGGTAGCCAAATCGGGTCCATCGGCGATCGCAATGTGGATAGCGTAAAGCAGATTTTGAGCAGTTTACATATTCCCATCCTTGCAGAGGAAACCAGAAAGAATTACGGACGCACTGTCTATTTTGATCTTGGCACCGGAGTTATGAAGGTGCACTCTCTCAATAAAAAAATCGCAGAAGTCTAAAAAGCACCGGAGGGACAGACCCCGTGGCTGCGCTGTGGCGGAATGTGCCCCTTGGAAACCGCCGTTTTTGTATGCTTTGCATGAAAACGGTAAGTGGTTTCACGGTTTCTACGGGGCACATTCCGCCACAGCGCAGCCACGGGGTCTGTCCCTCTGGTTGCTTTTTTCTCATTTGCTAAAGTTTGAGAAAGGGTAGCCGATATACAATAGAGCAGTTACAGCAGTATTCTTACTACTGCGGCAATACACGGAAGGAGCTTAGAGATGTCGACACTTGATGAAAACAAAAAAATCGGTGAGGAAACCCAACATGGAAGATTCCTTACTTTCACCATAGAAAATGAGGTCTATGGAATTGAAATTCTGTACGTGACGGAAATCATCGGTATACAGTCAATTACCAAAGTTCCCGAAGTCCCTGATTATGTAAAGGGAATCACCAACCTGAGAGGAAAAATCATTCCGGTGATTGACGTGAGGTTGAAATTTGGAAGAGAACCTATAGAGTACAATGACAGAACATGTATTATCGTAATTGACATCAGCGACGTTTCCGTAGGGTTGATTGTAGATAAAGTAGATGAAGTTCTCACTTTTGAGGACGGTGAAATTGCAGCCCCCCCCGCAAGCAAGACTGGCTTTGAAAATAGATACATTAAAGGCATCGGAAAATCAGGAGGAAAGGTCCAGCTGCTGTTGGACTGCGAAAAACTATTAAAGAATGATGAGATGGAAATTATAGAAGGGATGCAATAGGAGGGTAACGACGATGTCTGATCTGCGCAAACTAAAGCTAAGAACAAAATTGCTTTGCGGTTTCTTGATTGTAGCAATGCTATCCGGAGTGATAGGCGCCATCGGTGTGATCAACGTCACCGTCATGTCCGAAAACTATGAAGGCATGGATGCAGTGCTTGTGAAACCAATGGGTACTATAAACGGGATTACAGACTCCTTTCATCGCTTACGGGTCACTCTAAGAGATGCTCTCTTAGCCGATACGCAGGAACTCATGAAGGAAGAGCTTCAGAAAATATTCGACAGGAAGAACGAAATTGCAGAATACAACATGAAAATCCTGGAGGAGTCATGGGCTACCGAAGCGGGAAAGGCAGAGTACAAAGATTACATGGACAACCTCCTCGTACTATATCCGCTTATTGATGATCTCATCTCAACCATCATACGGGGTGACAGGGAGCCGGCGGAGGAAATGTTGAAAGACGATTCAAATCTCGGCAGGGCCTTCACTGCGGTGCAGGACAATATCTACAGTTTGACGTCGATGAAAATGGACTACGCTGACACTTTCATTGAGGAGAAAAAAGCCCAAGCCGGTAAAGTCATTTTCAGTATGATGGCATTATCGGTAGCAGCTGTTATATTGGCCGTTGTTATTGGCTTTGCGTTTTCTAACATTCTAAGTAGACCTATTAAGAAATTAGTCTTTGCCGCGAATCGGCTGGCCGTCGGAGATGTGGAAACAGAGCTGGATACTTCCAATAATACTTATGAAGTAAATGAGTTGATTGTCGCTTTCCAGAAAATTGTAGACAATGTGAAAGGGCAGTCAGAAGCAGCCCTAAAGATCGCTGCAGGGGATTTGAGTGTAAATATCATACCCGGATCCGATAAAGATGTTTTAGCAGAATGCATGGCTTCCGTGGTGGAAACACTGAGAAACCTGGGGACTGAGCTTGATAGGATGTCAGAGGCCGCGACAGAAGGAAATCTGAGGGTTCGCGGCGATATAAATATGTTTGAGGGAGAATACAAAACAATCGTACAGGGTTTCAACCGAACCTTTGATGAGGTGGTGGAAAGAATATTCCTGTTTGAGGAAATTATTGATGCGGTACCGTTCCCTGTGTCAGTGACGGATATGGACAGAAACTGGTTGTTCATAAATAAGGCGGTGGAAGATGCTATCGGATATAAGAGAGCGAACGCCATCGGGAAGTCCTGTTCAAACAGAGAAGCCAATATCTGTAATACAGAATCCTGCGGAATCGAGTGCCTGGAAAAGGGTATTCATGAGACCTTCTTCAGTGAGGAAGGAAAGCATTACCATGTAAATACAGAGTACATATATAATGCATCAGGCGAGAAGATCGGATATATTGAACTCATGCAGGACAACACGCTTATAGTCGAAGCGGATCAATATCAGAAACAGGAATCGGAACGCTTTGTAGAGAAACTGAATCTTTTGGCGCAAGGTCAATTAAAATTGGATTACAGCTTTGGAGAAGGCAATGAATACACGGAGACCGAATACCAAACCTTCAAAGCATTATACGAAAGCCTTGAGCAGGCCACTGAAGGTATTACCGCCATGGTAAAGGACATTTCTTACGCTCTCTCGGAAATTGCCGACGGAAACCTCGATCTGGTGATCACAGCAGAATATCGAGGAGATTTCATCCAGATTAAAGACTCCATGAATCACATCATCAAATCATTGAGCGAGATACTGGGGGATATTAACGAAGCTGCAGAACAGGTGTCAAGCGGTTCTAGACAGGTTTCCGACGGAAGCCAGGCTTTGTCCCAGGGCTCCACGGAACAGGCGAGCTCCATCGAAGAGCTGACAGCATCCATTACGGAAATCGCAGCTCAAACTAAACTGAATGCCGGCAATGCCAATAAGGCAAGTGAGCTGGCAACCACCGCCAAGGACGATGCCGTTCAAGGCGACGGGCATATGAAAGAAATGCTGACCTCCATGGAAGCTATCAACGAATCCTCAATGAACATTTCAAAGATCATCAAGGTAATCGATGATATCGCGTTCCAGACGAACATCCTTGCTCTCAACGCAGCGGTAGAAGCGGCCAGAGCGGGACAACACGGAAAGGGCTTTGCTGTAGTCGCTGAAGAGGTAAGAAACCTGGCAGCCAGAAGTGCTGATGCGGTTTCTGAAACAACAGAACTCATCGAAGGGTCCATTCATAAGGTACAGTCGGGTACAAAGATTGCAAATGAGACGGCAACAGCATTAAAGAGCATTGTTTCGGAAGTCGAAAAGGCGGCAGATCTAATTGCAGACATTGCCAATGCGTCAAATGAACAGGCTTCGGGCATTGCACAGATCAATATGGGCATTGAACAAGTGTCTCAGGTGGTTCAAAACAACTCTGCCACAGCAGAAGAAAGCGCGGCGGCAAGCGAAGAGCTTTCCAGCCAGGCTGAGCTGCTAAAGGAAAGGGTAAACAAATTCAAGCTCTATCAGCAGGACGCGGATAATGAACCAAAGCTGTTGGAGTACAATGAGGATGAAGATGTGGCGGCTGGTGAAGACGTAGCAGCCGGAGAAGATGTGTTAGCTGAAGAGGAAGATGTGGCATCTGAAGAGGTGGAGACTCCCATGATCGAACCTCCGGCCATGCCGAAGATTCTACTGGATGACGATGAATTCGATAAGTACTAAAGGAGATTCGGAAATTTGAGAAAAGTGACAAAAATAAAAGTGCTAGTTGTGGAAGATTCTCTATTATTCCGTGAAACATTAGCGAAAGAGATTGCCAGGGATGTCGTCATAGAGGTAGTCGGAACAGCAAAGGACGTCTTTGAGGCAAGCAAAAAGATTATTGAGCTAAAGCCGGATGTGGTGACTTTAGATATTGAATTGCCAAGGATGGATGGGATTGCATTCCTGAAGAAGCTGATGCCGCAGTACCCGGTACCTGTTGTCGTTATTAGCTCCATCGGAGGAAAGGTATTTGATGCACTGGATGCGGGGGCCGTTGATTTCGTCACCAAACCTGAGGTGTTCCGGGCAGGTACGCTGGAGTCCTTTATCCGGGAGATTATCACAAAAATAAAGATTGCATCAACCGCAAAAGTGGGAAATCTAAAGAGGACGGATGAGGTTGATTCATCCGCCTCAAGCATTACAAGTGACACGGCAAAGAAAATAGTTGCCATTGGTGCATCTACCGGAGGAACGGAAGCGATATTCAGTATCATCAAAACTCTGCCTAAGAACACGCCGGGAATTCTCATCGTACAGCATATGCCCGCTGTTTTTACCAGATTGTATGCAGAGAGGTTGAACAACTCCTGCGCACCTGAGGTAAAGGAGGCAGAAAACGGGGATGCTATCCGGCCGGGAAGGGTGCTCATAGCACCGGGAGACTACCATATGCGATTGGAAAAAGGGCCTTCCGGCTTGTATGTTACCTGTGCTGCCGGGGAGAAGGTAAGCGGGCATTGCCCTTCCGTTGACGTTCTGTTTCATTCTGTGGCAAAGGTCGCTAAGGATAGCTCCATAGGAGTTATCCTTACAGGAATGGGTAAAGACGGTGCGGAAGGTTTGCTGGAGATGAGGAAGCAGGGAGCCTATACGATAGGCCAGGATGAGGCCTCCTCTGTCGTGTACGGGATGCCCATGGTCGCCTACAACATAGGAGCGGTCAGCAAGCAATTGCCCCTTGACCAAATCGCAGGAGAGATTTGTAGAACACTATCTCTTGATTGCTAAAAGCCAACCGGAGGGACAGACCCCTTGGGAGCATTTGCTCCTAAGGGGTCTGTCCTTGTGACTGGCAGAGCGAGTCGCCGGCCCTTGTGACTGGCAGAGCGAGTCGCCGGCCCCTGTGACTGGCAGAGCGAGTCGCCGGCCCCTGTGACTGGCAGAGCGAGTCGCCGGCCCCT
>Ga0265294_10010448_pt1 | contig 10557 bp, 9 predicted proteins | sample MunlanPumphouse3_FD_192504 | JGI IMG/M metagenome (GOLD analysis project Ga0265294, IMG submission 192504) | Groundwater microbial communities from a municipal landfill in Southern Ontario, Canada - Pumphouse #3 | ecosystem: Environmental > Aquatic > Deep subsurface > Groundwater | place...
GGCCTGATGCAGGGTCAAGGAAATATCGCAGTGGCGGCAGCGCAGGGCTTCGCCGCAGGAGGCGCAAACCGGGCAGGCGGCGAACCCGCGCCGGTTGAGAAACAGCAGTGCCTGTTCACCGCGGTCCAGGGTTTCCTGCATCGCCGTCAGCAGGGGCGCACTGAGGAAGCGCCGCGCCCCGCGCTTGTCGCGGTCGGCCCGCAGATCGATGATTTCCACCGATGGCAACGGCCGCGCTTCGATGCGTTGGGGCAGATCCAGGCGTTGGTAGCGGCCGGCGGCGGCGGCGTGGAGGGCCGCCATGGAGGGCGTGGCCGAACCGAGCACCACCACGGCGCCATCGTAGCGGCCGCGCAGGATGGCCATGTCCCGGCCGTTGTAGTGAAACCCGGTTTCCTGTTTGAAGGCCCCGTCATGCTCCTCGTCCACGATGATGAGACCGGCACTTGGAAAAGGAGCGAAGACCGCCGAGCGGGCGCCGATGGCCACGCGGGTTTCGCCGGCCACGATGCGGCGCCACTGGTCGTAACGCTCACCGGCGGACAGGCCGCTGTGCAACAGGGCGATGTCGGCGCCGAAACGGGCCCGGAAACGGTGTTCAAGCTGGGCGATCAAGGCGATTTCCGGCGCCAGTACCAGCACGTTGAGCCCGCGGCGTACCGCCTCGGCAGCCGTTTGCAGGTACACTTCGGTCTTACCGCTGCCGGTGACGCCGGCCAGTAGGAAGGTGTCAAACCCGTCGCCGAGGCGCGACACGATGGCGTCGGCCGCCCGCTGCTGGTCCGGGTTGAGGCGTCGGGGAAGATCGGGCCGCACCGGCAGGCCGAAGGGATCCCGGAAGATTGGCCGCTCTTCCACCGTCACCTGTCCCCGGGCCGCCAGGCGGGTGACCAGGCTGGCCGCGTTGGGGATCTTGGCCCTCAGGTCGGCCATGGACACGGCTTCGCCGGTTTCCAGGAGCGGCAGCAGCAGGGCGCCGGCCTTGGGACCGACGGCGGAGGCATCCACCCCCTCGGTCAAGCGGATGAAACGCTCGATCTTTGGGCGTGTGGCGCCGCGGACCAAGGTCTGGCGGCACGCGATCCAGCCCAGTCGGGCCAGAGCCGCCAGATCCCGGGTCAATGCCGATCCCTTCAGGCGCCGGCGCAGGGACCGAATGCTCGTCGGCTGGCGACGGAGGATTTCCAGAAGTTCTTGGTGCGGCGTTTCGATCCGACCGTCTGACAGGGCGGCGGCACCATCATCGGTGAGGTGCCAGAGGGTGACTTCGGCGTCGGTGAGGCCGCCGGGCAGGGCGGTGCGAATCACTTCGCCCAGTGGGTGCAGATAGTAGTCCGCCATCCAGCGCAGCCAGGGAAGCATGCTCTCCGGCAGCAGCGGCACCGGGTCGAGGACGTCTTCGATGGGCAACAGGTCGATGCCCGCCGGCGCCTCACCTGGGCCGAGCACGTACCCCGTGGCCCGGCGGTTTTTGAAGGGGACCAGGACCCGGACGCCGGCCTCGGCCGCATCGGCCCAGATCTCCGGCACGCGATAGCTGAAGGTGCCGAACACCGGCAGGGCCACGGCTACTTCCACCACCGGTGCCGCCGGTTCTTTTCGCTTGACAGGCATTGGGGATTTATTTAGCTTTCCTAAAGGCATTGCGGTTTGATCCGGGCGTTGTCCACAACCGGGCAAACCGGTTTCGGTATATCGCCAAGCCAGGCGCCTGGCAAGTCCGGCGCCAACGAATCGAAAGGAGCGGTCGCAATGCGTGCCTTGATCCGTCCCATGGTAATGTTGAGCCTGGTGGTCTGTCTGGCGGGGCTGCCGATGACGCCGGCCCTGGCTGCCGAGGCGGCCGGATCGGCGGAAGAAGGCCGATCCGGCGGCGCCATGGCCGTCGATTTATTGTTGCTGCGTCCCCTGGGGTTGGCGGCGACGGTGATTGGAGGGGTTCTCTTCGTGGTGTCCCTACCGTTTTCCGCCGCCGGCGGCAATGCCGATGAGGCGCGGCAAAAGCTCGTTGAAGCGCCGGCCGGCTATACTTTCCAGCGCCCCTTGGGCGAATTGTAAAAAGGGGCGTTATGGTTTTCCGGAACCGGCGCTTGCCGCTAATTATCGCTCACCGCGGGTGCAGCTCCCTGGCACCTGAAAACACCCTGGCCGCCGCCCGTGCGGCCCATCGGGTGGGGGCCGACGGCTGGGAACTGGACGTTCAGCTCACCGCCGACGGCCATCCCATCGTGATCCACGATCGCGGGCTGTTGCGGCTCACCAACGTGGCCACCCACCCCGCCTTCGCCGGCAGGGAGCCGTTCATCGTTTCCCGATTCACCCTTGCCGAACTGCGGCAACTGTCCACCGGGGAAGCCTTTGCCCGCCGCGACCGCCACGGTCAGATCGCCGCTGGCGCCGTATCCCCTGCCGACCTCGCGCGCTATCGCAGCGAGCCGTTGCCCAGCCTGGAAGACGCCCTGGCCCTCACCCGGGAGCTGGACCTGGTGGTCAACGTGGAGCTGAAGGATCAGACCGGGCTTTCAGGGGGTGAGGCCATCGTAGAGCGGACCGTGGCGGTGCTGGACCGGATGGACATGGCCGAGCGGGTCCTGATATCGTCCTTCAACTTCGGCTACCTGAAACGGATCAAGGCGTTGCGGCCGGCCTATGCCACCGCCGCCCTGGTAAAGGAGTCCCACCCGGATCCCCTGGGGCTGCTCGCCGAACTCCAAGCGGACGCCTACCACCCCGGACACCTCATGGTCACCCCGGCGCTGGTGCACCAGATCCGGGATGCCGGCAGGCAGGTGAATGTCTGGACGGTGAACACCGGCGAGCGGATGCACGAGCTGGCCGGCTGGGGGGTCAGCGGCCTCATCACCGATTTTCCCCAGCGCTGGGCTTCCTGATCCATCCCTCACTTGATGCCGGCACGCATGAAACTCTGGACGAACTGGCGCTGAAAAAGGAGGAACCCCACCAGCAGGGGGGCCACCGACATCAGGGTGCCGGCGGAGACGATGGCGAAGTTCACCCCGTTTTCCGGTGAGCCGAAAATCGACAGGCCCACGGTAATGGGACGGGTGGTCACCGAGTTGGTGATTACCAGGGGCCAGAGGAAGTTGTTCCAGTGCCAGCTCACCGATACCAGCCCGTAGGCCAGGTACACCGATTTGGACAGCGGCACATAGACCTTCATCAGGATGGTCAGCGGTCCGGCCCCTTCCACCCGGGCCGCTTCGGCCAGGGCGATGGGCACCTGCTTGAAGTTCTGGCGCAGCAGGAAGACCCCGAAGGCCGAGGCGATGTATGGCAGTGAGATGGCCGGGATGCTGTCCACCAGCTTCAGGGCCGTCATGGTCTGGTAGTTGACCACCAGCAACTGGTCGGGCATCACCATCAACTGGATCAGGATCAGGGCGAAGGCGATGTCGCGTCCCTTCCAGTCGTAGCAGGCGAAGCTGTAGGCCGCCAGGGTGCAGAGCACGAACTGCAGCGCCGTGGTCGTGGTGGTGTAAAGGATCGTGTTGAGGAAATACCGGGCAAAGGGGGCCGTTTGCCAGGCCTCGACGAAGTTGGCCAGGGTCAGCGGCGCGGTCAGCGAGAAGTGCACGGCGTAGTGCGGCGGGTGGAAGGCGGCCCAGAAGGCGTAGAGCAGCGGAGCGGCCCAGATCAGGGCCAGCAGCCAGGCGGCCAACGTTTCGATGCGATGCCAGAAGGCGGAAGGTTCCATCGGTCCTACTGGTAGTGGGTTCGGCGCTCGAGCACCTTGAACTGGGCCAGGGCCAGGGTCATCAGGATCGTCATGATGACCACCGTGAGCACCGCCGCATAGGCGGTGTCCCAGAACTCGAAGGCGGTTTGAAAAAGATAGTAGAGCAGCAGTTCGGTGGCATTGTCCGGTCCGCCCTTGGTCAAAATGAAGATGTGGTCGATGATGCGAAAGGTGTTGATCAGGGCGTTGAAGACCACGAAGACCGTGGTGGGCATCAGCAGCGGAAAGGTCACGCGCCGAAAAAAGTAGAAGCGCCCGGCCCCCTCGATGCGTCCCGCCTCGATGACATCCTTGGGCAGCCCCTGGAGGGCCGCCAGGTAGAAGATCATGAAAAACCCGGCGTCCTTCCACACCGCGATCACCATGAGGCAGGCCAGGGCCGTGTCGGGATTGCCCAGCCAGTTGCGGCCCGGGTAGCCGAAGTATTGCAAGATGTTGTCAAACAGCCCGATCCCCGGGGTGTAGAAGAAGAGCCAGATGTTGGCGATGGCGATCATGGGCAGGATGGTGGGGGTGAAGTAGGCGGCCCGCACGAAGGCCCGGCCCGCCATCTGGCGGTTGACCCACACCGCCATGAGCATGGCCAGGCAGATGGTCACCGGGATGGTGCCGAAGGCATAGATGAGATTGTTTTTCAGGGCCTGCCAGAAGATCGGGTCGTCGATGAGATAGTGATAGTTTTCCAGCCCGACGAACTCCGGTGGCCGACCGCCCCGGGAGTTGCTGAAAAGGCTCAAGAAACACGACCGCACAATCGGATAGTGGGTAAAGAGGATGAAGAAGATGGCCGCCGGGGTAAACAGCAGCCATCCATAGACATGTCGTGCGATCTTGGGGTTCATGGCTTCATTCGGGGCCAGCCGGGGCCGCAGCGGCCCCGACTGGTGGGAAGGATCGAGGTTTAGCCCTCCGGTAGCTGAATCAGCGGTAGCGTCTCAGGATGCGGTCGGCGCCCTGTTGGGCCTGGTCCAGAGCCTGCTGGGGCGTGGCGTTGCCGGACAGCACGGACTGAATGGCGTCATCGAGAAACTTTTTCACCCGGGCCGTTTCATGGGTGGAAAACTCGGCCACGGCGTACTCGAACTGGTCCCTGGCCACCACGGCGGCGGGAAACTCGGCCACGTAGTTCTTGAGCAGGTCGGTTTCATAGGCCGCCGGGGTGGTGGCCACGTAGCCGGTGCCGATGGACCACTTGGCGCTGTTGACCGGCGAGGTCATGAACTTGACGAACTTGAGCACCGCGGCCTGTTCCTCGGGGGTGGTGTTCTTGAAGATGTAGAAGTTGCCGCCGCCGGTGGGGCTGCCGCGGCGCTTGTTGGCCGGCAGCATGGCGACGCCGAAGTCGAACTTGGCCCCGTCGCGCACCGGGGTGAGGTTGCCGGTGGTGTGCCACATCATGGCGGTGGCGCCGCCGAGGAACTGCTGGCGCAGGGTTCCCCAGTCGGTGCTGCCCTTGGACATGATCTCGTGCTTGTAGGCCATGTCATGCCAGAACTGAAGGGCCGCCACCACGTCCGGATGGTTGAAGTAAACCTCGTCGCCGGTCTTGTTCATCAGTTCCATGCCGTTTTCGATGGCTAGGCACTGGAACATCCAGTAGGGGTAACCGGTGGATGGGATGCTCAGCCCCCAGCGGGTCACCTGGCCGCCCGCGTCCCGTTTGACCAGTTTCTTGCCCATGCTCACCAGCTCGTCCCAGGTGGCGGGTGGCTTTTCCGGGTCGAGTCCTGCCTCGCGGAAGGCATCTTTGTTGTAATACATCACGATGGTGGAACGCTGAAAGGGAATGCCGTAAGTTTTGCCATCGGCCATGGAGTTAGCCATCAGGGCCGGATAGAATCCCTTGAGCCAGGCGCGGTCCGCGTCGGTTTGCACCACCTCCTCCCAGGGCAGGATGACGTCGGCGTCAATGAGATCGAAGATGTCGATGGAAAAGAGCACCGACATCTGCACCTTCTCACCGGCCTTCACCGCCGCCAGGCACTTGGTGCGCGTGTCATCATAGTTGCCGTAGTACACCGCCTTGACTTTGATGTCCGGGTTCTGGGCCTCGAATTCGCCGATGAGCCCGTTGATCAGTTCGTACGGTTTGCCGCCCACGGCGATGGGATAATACATGGTCATTTCGATCTGGGCGGCGCTCACCGCCCCCGAGGCCAGCAGGACCAGCGCCGCGGCCGCCATCCAAATTCCTTTCTTGAACCGGTTCATGGCCCACCTCCAGTCTGTTTTGATGGTCAATATCGGTTGAGGTCTGACGCACCTGGTCGCTGGACCGTTATGGCAGCGGTTCGGCCTCCGGTGCATCTTCGATGCGCATCTCGGTGTGCGCATCGAAAAGACACAAGGTCTTCGAGTCCCAGGTCAAATGGATCGGGACGCCCGGTGCCAGGTCGCTCATCCCCCGGGTGCGCACGATGGCTTCGTGGCCGTTGATGGCGCAGGCGATGAAGGTGTCCGATCCGAGGTACTCTTTTCCGGTAACCACGGCCGGATGGCCTTCGTCGGCGAGACGGAGGTTTTCCGGGCGGATACCGAGCTTGAAACGGCTGCCGTCCAGGCCGGGGTAGAGCACGGGGCCGTCCGGGGCCAGGGCGGCGCCCCCGCCCCCATTGCACAGGGGCAGGATGTTCATCGGCGGGGTGCCGATGAAGCGGGCCACGAAGACGTTGGCCGGCCGCTCGTAGAAACTTTCCGGCACATCGTCCTGGACGATGCGGCCCTCGCGCATCAGCAGGATCCGGTCGGCCATGGTCATGGCCTCCACCTGATCGTGGGTGACGTAGACCATGCTGATGCCCAGGCGGCGTTGCAGGGCGCAGATTTCCCGGCGCATGGTGTTGCGCAGCTTGGCATCGAGATTCGACAGCGGCTCGTCCATCAAGGTCACCGGTTTTTCGGCGATAATGGCCCGTCCCAGGGCGACGCGCTGCTGCATGCCGCCGGAGAGCTCACCGGGCTTGGCGTCCAGGCGTTGGCCGAGCCCCAGCAACTCGATGACCCGCTCCAGGCGTTTTTCGATTTCCGGCCCCGGCACCTTGCGCACCTTGAGCCCGAAGATAATGTTTTCCCGCACGGACAGGTGGGGAAACAGGGCGTAGGATTGAAAAACCATGGAGATGTTGCGTCGGTCCGGCGGCAGAAGAGTGACATCGACGCCGGCGATGCGGATGGATCCGGCACTCACCGGCTCCAGGCCGGCGATGAGGCGCAACACGGTGGTCTTGCCGCATCCCGACGGTCCAAGGATGACCCGTAGCTGCCCCTCGGCCACATCGAAAGAGACATCCCGCACGGCCTTGACCCGGCCGTAATTTTTTTGCAGGGATCGAACTTCGATCTGCATTTTACCTAATTTTTCCGATAAGTTAAATCTGCGTCCGAAAGCGACGGTGACCCCCGGCCCATGGCTCAGGGAGGCGCCACCCTAACATCGCCGCGGGAAACCTGTCAAATTAGAAAACCGTCAGGTTTTCCATTCCACGCTTGGTGTTATTCGGAAGGCAACGGTGCGGGGTCAACCGGCGTTCAAGTCCGTGACATCCGCGAAAAGGCGTGTGGGGCGGCGTTTTCAGGGGATGTCGTCTTCCCGGCGGCCGCACTCGGTGCAGCGACCGTCGGGCCCGATGATGCCGATGCAGCTCTCGTCGGGGCAAAGCCGCCGCGACTGCCAATCGTCGTCTTCGACGGGTTCCGGGCGACCTGCCGTCTCCTCGGTTTCGGCGGCAGAGGGCGCCGGCGGAGGTTCGGGCCGTTGATCCACCGCGGGATGCGCAAGGTCATCAGGGGAGATCTGTTCGCTGTCGAGATCCGCCCGACGACCGCACTCGGTGCAGCGGCCGTCGGGTCCGATGATGCCGATGCAGCTTTCGTCGGGGCACAAGCGCCGGTTCTCCCAATCGAGGGCCTCGTCGTCGGTGGTTCGATCCGCTTCTTCCATCCCGGTTCCTTTCTCGGTGTTGCCACCGTTTTGTTCTGATCTTGACGATTCGGTGCCCCATCGCCTGGCCAGCGAGGGCAGCGGTAGGGTTCGCGCCCATTTCGTACCGTACACCGATGGGCCTGTCAAAGGCGCCGCCCCGAGAATCGACTGGATCTTGGCGGTTTTTCGAGGCTAAGATGCGGCAGACCCCATTGCCGCACTGCCAAGGACGATGCGGCCCAACGACGAGACGATGCCGATGGCCGATTATTACCAGCATTTTGCCGATGCCTACGATGGGCGGACTTTTTCAGTGGATCCCACCCCATTTCTCAAACCACTGCTGGAGATGCTGCCGGCGGGCAGCCGGATTCTGGATGTGGGCTGCGGCAGCGGTCGAGACTTGGTGTGGCTGGCGCGACGCGGGTTTGGCATGACCGGTTTTGAAGGATCCGAACGCCTGGCCGAACTGGCCGAAGCCCGGAGCGGCTGCCCGGTGATCCGTGGAGATTTCAAGGTTTTTGATTTTTCAGTGCTTTCATTCGACGGGCTCCTGCTGGTGGCCGCTCTCGTCCATGTCCCCCACCGCGAGCTGGCAGAAGTGCTCGGTGGGATACTGAAGGCCCTGCGACCGGGAGGAATTGTCCTGCTCAGTCTGAAAAAAGGCGACGGCATCGAGGATGACCCAACCGGCCGGCGCTTCTACCGGTGGCAGCCGGCGATCCTGGATCCGATCCTGGCGCAACTCGGGCTTGTCGAATGTTGCGGGACCGAATTGCCTTCGGCGCTGGGGACGGGCGATACCTGGTTGACCCGCTATCTTTACAGGGGGGACGCATGAGTTGGTGTTTTCAAGCTGAACGGCTGCTGGGCAAGGGCCAACGGGCCGCGGCGGCCGGTGATCCGGCGGCGGCCCTGGCGTTCTATGAGCGTGCCCTTGTCCGGTGCACCGACTACGGCCCGGCCTATCTTTACCGGGCGCTGGGGCTCAGTGCGCAACAGGATCACGCCGCCGCCGTGGCCAGCGCCCGGCAGGCGGTCCGTTTGGATCCCCGGCGCCCCGCCTACCGCCTGGTGCAGGGGATCATCTCCTACGATGCCGGCGATCTGACCGCGGCCATGGAGGCCTTCGCGGTCGCCTGCAAAATGTCGCCGGCCAACCGGCTCGCCGCCGCCTACGCGCACCTGGCGGCGATCCGGCGAGAACTGCCCCGGCCGGATACCGGTCGCCTGGCGGCCCTGGCGACGCTGATGGCCAGCACCAACCCCGCCTTCCAGGCCCGTTGGCTCCTCCTGTGCGAAACGGTCCTGGCCGACAGCCGGCCCAAGGCGCGGACCCTGGCCGAGCAGATGATTGCCGGCACCTGCCTGGAAGCGCCGACGGCGACGGGGCCATTGTTTTTGAGAAACTGGAAGATGCGGCTTTCGCGTTGGGTTTCGGTCCTGGGAGGAGTTCGCCCGGCGCGGCGGGCGGCTCAAGCGCTGGTGTGGCAGGCCGAGGAGCGGCTGGCGGCCGGAGACGGCGAAGGCGCCCTGGAGAAGTTTGCCGCCGCCCTCCGGCAGCGTCCCGGGGCGGAAGATCTGACGGACCGGTACCTGGATCTTTGCCTTCACCAAGGCCGCTACGAGCCGATTCTCCAGCAGGTGGGAACCGACGAAGAGATTCGGCGCCTCGAAGGACAACCGAACACTCAGGCCGAAGCCGGCGGCAATGTCTTGTTACTGCTGGGGGTGGTGCGTTTTCACCAAGGAAACATCCCGGCGGCCATCCCGTTGCTGGAGGCCGCCGCGGCCAGCGATGCCCTCGACTACCTGGGGCCGTATTTTCTCGGCGTGAGTTTCCTGTCCGCCGAGGATTCCCAAACGGCCCGGCGGTGGTTTCAGAAGGCGGTATCGCGGCTCAATCCCAACATCGCCGTCCTGCGGCTGGCAGAATGGCGGCGGTGTTTGGCGTAGGGGAGATTTTTGTGGACGGCGTGGACAAAGTGGACCCCATGGACGGCCCGCGGGGTCCGTTCCGTCCATGTCGTCCACTCCGTCCACTTGGTCCATCGTCTTCCTAGTACCGATAATGCTCCGGCTTGAAAGGGCCGGACACGGGCACCCCGATGTACTCGGCCTGCGCGGCGTTGAGTCGCGTCAGCGCACCGCCGAGTTTTTCCACATGCAGCCGGGCCACCTCCTCGTCGAGTTCCTTGGGCAGCCGGTGGACATCGATGGGCCGCTGGTTTTGCCACAGGTCGATCTGGGCCAGGACCTGATTGGTGAACGAGCTGCTCATCACGAAGCTCGGATGCCCCGTGGCGCAGCCGAGATTGACCAGCCTTCCTTCGGCCAGCAGATAGATGGCGTGGCCGTCGGCAAAGGTATAGCGGTCCACCTGGGGTTTGATGGCGGTCTTGGTCACGCCGTCCATGGCATTGAGGGCGTCCACCTGGATTTCGTGATCAAAGTGGCCGATGTTGCACACGATGGCCTGATCCCTCATTTTTGCCATGTCATCGGCGGTGATCACGTCCCGGTTGCCGGTGCAGGTGACGAAAATATCCCCCAAGGGCAAGGCCTGTTCCATGGTGACCACGTCGAATCCGGCCATGAGCGCCTGCAGGGCGCAGATGGGGTCGATTTCGGTAACCAACACCTTGGCCCGGTGGGCCGCCAAGGCCTCGGCGGACCCTTTGCCCACATCGCCGTAACCGCAGACCACGGCGGTCTTGCCGGCCACCATCACGTCGGTGGCACGCTTGATGCCGTCCACCAAAGACTCACGGCAGCCGTAGATGTTGTCGAATTTGCTCTTGGTCACCGAGTCGTTGACGTTGATGGCCGGCGCCAGCAACTGGCCGCTGCGGGCCATCTGGTAGAGCCGGTTCACCCC
>Ga0265294_10010449_pt1 | contig 10555 bp, 14 predicted proteins | sample MunlanPumphouse3_FD_192504 | JGI IMG/M metagenome (GOLD analysis project Ga0265294, IMG submission 192504) | Groundwater microbial communities from a municipal landfill in Southern Ontario, Canada - Pumphouse #3 | ecosystem: Environmental > Aquatic > Deep subsurface > Groundwater | place...
TACAAAGTCTTTTCGTTTTTTATTTTGGTTTTCAAATTTTTTAGCTGTTTCAAAAGGGATAGGGGTAATTCCACAAAGAAAAATTTTATCAACTCCAATACCTGAACTGGTTCTAAAAATTGAGCCAACATTTAAAGACGACCTTACATTGTCTAAAATTACAATCTTCATAAGAATTCAATTCTAGTATAAAAATCTAAAAATTAAAAGCGGATATTTTCCGCTTTTAATTTATTTTAATTATTAATCTCTTATGTCTCTTCCTCTTATTCTTTATCTAACTCTTCGACTTCTTCTTTAATCTTATCTTTGAAATCATCTTTTGCATCTTCAATCTTTTCTTTTGCTGCTTCTTTAATGTCTTCGATTTTTTCCTCGGCTTCTTCTTTAATATCTTCGATCTTTTCTTTTGCCTCTTCTTTGATATCTTCAATCTTTTCTCTTACGTCTTTTGAAACATCCTCGATCTTGTCTCCAATTTTTTCAGATGTCTTTTTTACTTCTTTTTTTGTCTTTTTAAAAATCTTTTTTAATTTGTGGATTAGGCTCATATATTTCTTTATTTTATACTTATTAAGTTTTTTTAGTGTGTTTTTAGTATAGCATTTCGAGTCCAAATATGCTATATTCATTGTACTGGAAGTGTGGCCGAGTGGTTGAAGGCACCGGTCTTGAAAACCGGCAAGGGGCAACTCTTCGTGAGTTCGAATCTCACCACTTCCGCTAAAGATTAATTTGAAATAATATAAAAATATTATTCATCTTGTTATTTATTTAAATTTCTTTTTTAAATATCTAATCATTAAAAATATAACTACTGCAGCTAAAATTATTAAAACTATATTCTTATATTCGTCTACAAGAGTCACAACATTTCTCCAGTTTTCTCCAAGAAACGCTCCGGCTGAAATTAAAAGTGTATTCCAGACCAAAGATCCAAAAGCGGTGTAGAGGGTAAATTTTAGTAAATTCATTTTTACCATGCCGGCTGGTATCGAAATCAGACTGCGAACAATCGGTACACACCTTCCAAAGAATACCGCCACTCCTTCCCATTTTTCAAAAAATTTTACCGTTTTTTCAACTTCATTTTTTTTGAAACCTAATCTTTTGATCCATTTTTTTTCTAACCAAGTTTCTAACTTGTTTACATTGAGAAGTGTTCCAATCCAATAAAGAATAAAAGCTCCAAATATTGAGCCTAAGGTAGCAAAGATTATTAATCCAAAAATAGAGACTTCAGACTTTTCTAGAGTTGTCACAAATCCGCCAAAAGGAAGAATAATCTCTGAAGGAATCGGAGGAAATATATTTTCTATAAATATTAAAAACAGCATTCCCCAATAACCAAATTGATTCATTATGTTAGTGATAAATATTTCCATAAAGAGTTATTCATATTCTATCAGAAAAACTGTATAATAATCTAAATAACTATGATAGACGCATTTTTTCAAAGCGCAGCCTCTTTTTTAGCTTCCTATAAATACTTATTTTTGGTTGTGGCGGCCTTATTGGAGGGAAGGTTTTTAGGGATTCTGACTGGATTTTTAATAAATATTAAAGAATTAGCTTTTTGGCCAACTTACTTAATTTTGGTTTTTGGAAATTTAATACCAGACACCTTATATTATTTTTTGGGAAAGCTTGGATCAAATTTAAAATTTGTAAAAAGGTATGAGGGAAAGATTCAATCTTTGGAGAAATTTTGGGGAGAACATCCTGGCAAAATGATTATTTTTGGTAAAGTCACCATGGTTTTTATAGTGCCGATATTAATTTTGTCAGGACTCGTTAAATATCCCTTAGCTAAAGTTTTAAAATATTCTATAGGGACAGACTTGGTGCTCATTCTACTACTTTTGGGTATAGGATATTTTTTTGGAAATGTCTTTGGAGATAATTATAGATATTTTTTCTTTATCTTTACCCTATTAATTATAGTTTCACTTTTTATCTTTTTTGTACTAAAATACTCTAGTAGGAATAAAAAGAATAAAAATTAATCTTTTCTAAAGACTAAGAAAAGATAATAATAAATATATGCAAGATATAGAACAAAAGGACTTAGTGGATGAAAAAAATAAAGACAAAAGAACTAAAATGCTGATCGCTCTAATTTTGATAGTAATTTTAGCTACTTTTATAACTCGTTTTTATACAAAAGATAGACCGATGGAGACCTCGACAACTAGCTCTAGCACTGAGATATTTGTGCCTGAAAGTTGGCTTGCTGGAGAAGATGGCGGTTTTTCTTTTAAGTTCCCAGAAAATTTTGGGACTAAATATATTAGTCCAGTTGATTGGCCAATCAAAATAAATCTTTACGAACAAGAATTTTCTTGTTTAGAGGCTGGAGAAGAAGTCCTTCCGGCTGGACAAACTAAAAAAGAAATGATTAATGATAAAGAATATTGTGTTACCAGAGAAAGTGAGGGGGCTGCTGGAAGTGTTTATACTAACTATGCTTACGCTCTTCCTTTCGAAGGAAAGACTTTAATTATGACTTTTAGCTCTAGAGCTACTCAATGTATGAATTATGACAATCCTGAGCAAACAGAATGTATTGTCGAAAGAGAAAGCTTTAATATTTCACCCTTAATTGATCAAATTGCTAGCACTCTTAAAAAACTAAATTAGTTGCTTCAAGGTTAAAGTAGTATAATAAGGTGTATGAAAAGAAATCAAATTGTCTTATTAGTATTGTTCATTATTACTTTATTGGCTTTAATTTTTTCATTTTGGAAAATATTTAAAAATTCTAAAAATCCCAATCAGACTCCAACAACTACATCTACAATGTCTGATTCGGTAAAGAGTGGTTTTATCGAAGAAAAGGTTATTACTGACAAGAATGACTTTTATGAGATTTCGGTCAAATATCCGGTTGACTCTAGAGATACAAAAAAAGAAATAGAAACTTTTATTTCTTATCTTGTAGAAAATAAACAACAGGAATGGAAAGTCGGGGGAGAAGTCTATAATGAAGAAAAAGCTTTGGCTGATCTTTATCCGGACAGGCCAGAAATGGTTTATAGTTATGATATTTCTTACGAAACCTTTGAATCTATAGACAAAGGTACAGTTTCTTATGTATTTACTATTTATCAATTTTCAGGAGGAGCTCACGGGAGTGCTCAAATTAACACTTTTACTTTTGACAATGAAGGAAGAGTCAATATCGAAGACGTGTTAAATATTTCTGAGAATAATAATGATATAGAGTTGAGTCGAATTTTGGCGGCAAAAATTAAAAAAGAGCAGAACGGAATGTTTATGGAAGATATGATGATGGAAGGTCTAGGGCTCACTTATTTAAAAGACGACGGAGTAACTCTTGATAAAGAAAAGTGTGATTGTGATGGATTTTTTTACGGATCCAATCTCCAAAATTTTTATATTCTTGATGAGGGTATAACTTTTTTATTTAATCAATATCAAATAGCTCCAGGAGCTTTAGGTGTTATAAAGACAACTTTGGACTGGGAGACTTTGTATCCATATCTTAAATCTTAAAGATTTGCTTAAAAAACAAACCTTATTTTAAGGTTTGTTTTTTAATCTTTTTAGCTTATAATGCGCTCATTGTGATGAGGGCAAAAAGTAAAGATGAAGCAAAATTAAACCCTTTTGTGACAGCTCTCCTTTTAGGAGTGTTATTTTTCTTGCCTTTTTTGATAAGTAACATTTTAACGGCAGATTATCTTGAGAGGAAAAATGCTGTTTCTTTAGAGGAGGAGATGGAGTTTTTTGAAAAAGCTTTAAATGCGGAAGAGTTGACTCGGTTGTACGGGAAAAATATAGATTCTGACAAGGTGGAAATTTTATCAAAAAATAAGGTAGTGATTTTAGGATATCATCAGATACGAGAAATAGGGCCTATTGATGGCCCTAAGACTAGACTTTTTATTACTTCTCCTAAAATTTTTGAAAAAGAAATGAAGTTCTTAAAAGACAAGGGCTACACTTCTATTTCTTTAGCGGAATATATAAATCATTTAAAAAACGAAAAAGAAAATCCTATTCCAGAAAAATCTGTCGTCATCACTTTTGATGATGGTTATGTCACTCAATATACAGAAGCTTTTCCAATTTTGAAAAAATACGGCATGAAAGCTACCTTGTTTTTATATATGGATTGTATTGATAAATACCCAGTTTGCCTAAGCTCTTTACAAATAAAAGAAATGCTTGATAGCGGAATAACTGTAGCCAACCACACTTTACGACACACATTTTTACCAGAACAAAGAGAGAGTATTATAAAAAAAGAAATTTTAGACAATCAAAATTTGCTAGAGAAAACATTTGGAGAAGAAAATGTTGAAAAGGTTTTGGCTTATCCTTATGGGGGACAAAATGAGAAAATAAAATTTTTAGTTCAAAATTTAGGGTATTTGGGGGCAGTGGGAGTCACTGGAGGGACAGGGAAAGACGCTTATAATATTTTTAATTTAGACAGATATTTAATGGGGGACAAAATCGAGCTTTTTGAAGAATTGTTTAAAGACTAAAATTAACCAGTTGAAAACCCCCGAAGATTCGGGGGTTTTCAACTTACGTAAACTTCTCTGGTATTTAAGTTTACTTAAGTATTATATAAAATCCAGTAAAAAATGCAAATAATAAGCTTAACATTTGTGGAAAAGTTTTAACGTGGTAAAATTTAGCTAAATCCTATGTCAGAAAAAATATTGAGAAAAATCGAAAAACTTATACCTAAAAAACTTTATAGATTAGTTCAGCCAATTTATCATTTTTTGTTAGCTATTACAGGAACTATTCTCTACGGTTTTCCGGCTCGTAAGATGACTATAGTGGGAGTGACTGGCACCAAAGGAAAGACTTCTACGGTAAATTTTATACATTCCGTCCTTTCAGAGACTGGGCAGAAAATAGGTCTTATTTCTACGGCTAATATTAAAATTGGAGAAAAAGATCTTCCAAATAAATATCACATGAGCATGCCGGGAAGATTTATTTTGCAAAAGACTTTAAAGCAAATGAGAGATGCTGGATGTAAATATGTGGTTCTAGAAGTAACTAGTGAAGGGGTAAAACAATTTCGCCATTTAGGACTTTTTTTAGATGTCGCTATTTTTACGAATCTTTCACCAGAGCACTTAACTTCTCATGGTGGTTCTTTTGAAAAATACCGATCAGCCAAGATGAGAATTTTTAAAAAGAGACTTTTCAATAGCTTAAAACTAGTCTTATTAAATAGGGATGATGAAAATGCGAAATTCTTTTTGGAAGCGAGCAGTGCGGAGAGTATAAAATTTTCTTTAGAAGATGTTTCAAAAATAGAAGAAGGAGATTCTGGAATAAGTTTTAAATATAAAGACTCAGATTTTAAATTAAATACTTTAGGGAAGTTTAATATTTACAATGCTCTCCCCGCTATAATTTTAGGAGAAAGATATGGGCTAGACTTTGCCAAGATTCAAGAAGGTCTTTCAAGGTTGAGCTTGATTCCCGGAAGAATGGAGGAGATAAAAGAGGGTCAAGATTTCAAGGTTATTGTTGACTATGCGCACGAAAAACTAAGCATGAACAATTTACTTGATACAGCTAAAAATTTAAAAAAAGACGCTAATAATAAAATTATTATAGTGCTTGGCGGTGACGGGGGAGGAAGAGATGAGCAGCGTCTTTATGATATGGGGAAAGTGGCTGGTGAAAAGGCGGATATGGTTATAGTTTCCAATTCTGACCCTTATTTTGATGACGAAATGACTTTAGCGCAAAAGATTGCTGGCGAAGTAGATAAGGCTGGAAAAGTTTATAATGAAAATCTGTTTATTATTCTTGATAGAGGAGAAGCTATTAAAAAAGCTGTAGAATTGGCTGAAAAGGATGATATTGTTTTATTAGCTACCAGAGGCTCACTTAATACTATGAGTATTAAAGGTAAAAAAGTTTCTAGTGATGATAGGGTTATTGCGAGAGAAGTTCTTAAAAATTTATGAAGAAATATTTAGGAATAGACTATGGAAGTAAAAAAATAGGAGTTGCCATTTCCGACCCAGAAGGAAAATTTGCTTTTCCTTTTTCTATTATTCTAAATAAAAATAAAGATAAATCTTTGGAAGAGATTATTCAGATTCTAAAAGAAAAACAGATAAAGAGTGTAGTCGTAGGAGAGAGTGTGAATTTGAGAGGGGAGGCAAATACTATTTTAGAAGAAAGTAAAATTTTTGTTAAAAAATTACAAGAAAAAATAGATATAGAAATATTTTTTGAAAAAGAGTGGCTTTCTACCGTAGAAGCCAGAAGATTTGATGATAGGAAAAATGCTGACGATTCTGCAGCAGCGATTATTTTACAGAGATTTTTAGACAAAAAGAACAGGGGATAAATATTTGCAACTTCTTATTCTTTTGTTACACTGTTTATTGTGAGTTAAACTGTTCTTTATGGCAAGCTCTAGGCCTTCATTGGAATACAGGATAGGGAAGGCTTTTGGAACATTTGCTCATTTTGCATAAAGACCCTAAATCTTTTTTGAGAGTTAGGGTTTTTTCTTAAAATAAAAAGTGATATAATCGAAAAAATCTGTTTCGCGCTAGTTTAATCAGACACAGTATAATTAAAATATGATAAATATAGAAGATTTAGCAAAAGTAGAAATTAAAATTGGAAAAATTTTAGAGGTAGAAGAAGTGGAGGGTAGTGAAAAGCTTTATAAAATTTCCGTAGATTTTGGAGAAGAAAATCCTAGACAAGTTGTCTCTGGGATTAAAAAATATTTTGAGAAGGATTTTCTTTTAAATAAACAATTTGCTTTTGTGACTAATTTGGAGCCAAGAAAAATTATGGGACTGGAATCTCAGGCTATGATATTGGCAACAGGGGAAGACACTTTAGCGTTGCTCGCCCCAACAACTGAAATGCCATCTGGTTCTCAAATGAGATAAGAAGTATTTTTCTTGTTGTGTTAAAATAGATACATAAACATGTCTAAATTCTTTAAAGATAGATTCCAAGACAGAGACTATATTCCAACCATTGGAGTTCTGGAAGAAGAGCGTCTTTTGGGGGTCAATCATATTTGCATTCACGAAGATTGTGTAATTTTAAACGATCTTGTTATACCTTTTGGAGCGAAAGATATAGAAGAAAAAACCACTTTTGTAATTGATGATATTTTAGACACCATTATCCCCATCATCCAAAAACCTGAGAACAAAGAAAAAACTGTCACCATTTGTGGTTCTCCAACCGTAAAAAGAATGCTTGGCAGAAAATTGGAGGACAGAACTAAAAGAAGGGTAGAATATTAAGATTTGCATTTTTCCAGAAAATGTTGTATAATGTGTATAGTAATATTTGTTTAATTTTAAAATAAACATAAAATGGTCCAATCAAAAAAGGAGTATTTAGGTTCTCTTTTTGGAGATTTTGAAAAAAAGAAAACCCCAGAAGAGATTATCGAGTCGGCTAAAAAGATTAAGACTTTTATTCAGAAGAACAAGAATCTTGCTGAAAAAGCTTTGAGAGATTTTCCGGTAGTAATTGGAAGAATCAAAAGCCAAAGAAATTTTACGGAAGAAGAATATAAATTTTTATATCAAAACCTTCTTCCTGTGGTTTACGCGATAGCACATCAGCATCTCCACTTTTGTGAAGAAAGAACTCTTGAGAGAGTCGGCCTGGAGCTAGACCTTTTCGATTTGATGGAAAGGTTGTTTATGAACGCTCATCGAGTTTATCAGGCGGCGAGTACATTACGATATTAAAAGCCCTTTCGGGCTTTTTTTATTTGTGACCCCGCTAGGAATCGAACCTAGATCTAGAGCTTAGAAGGCTCTCGTTCTATCCATTGAACTACGGGGTCAATTTGTTGTATAACTATAACAAATTTTTAATAAAAAATAAATGGATAGAATCTATCCATTTATTTTGGTGGGAGATAAGGGATTCGAACCCCTGACCTTCTCGGTGTAAACGAGCTGCTCTACCAACTGAGCTAATCTCCCAATAATTATCTTACTATGATATAATACCTTAAAATTGTTTTTTCCGCAACTGAAAATTAGTCTGAAAAAATATTTTTTCTTAATACAAAATATAAAACTATGGCCAAAGTTCCTAAAATTAAAGTTATATTCAAGAATGATTTTCAGATAGTGATTGATAAGCCGGCTCACATTATGACTCATCCAGATGGTAGAAAAGACGAATACACTTTGTCTGACTGGTTGAAAGATTTTGCTAAGAAAAAATTTAAAAAGAAAACTTGGCAAAGTGTTTTAAAAGAAGTCGGAGAAGAGGGAAGAGAGGGGGTAGTTCATAGGCTGGATACTGGCACAACTGGAGTAATGGTTTTTGCTTTAGAAAAAGATGCTTTTAATTTTCTAAAAAGACAATTCCACTCTCACACTTCAAAGAAAATTTATAGAGCTATAGCAGTAGGACATATTAAAAATGATACAGGAATTATCGATGCTGCAATTTCTAGAAGTAAATCTGATTTTAGGAAAAAGAATACTAAAGATCTTTTTACGAATGATGGAAAGGGGGATGTGGCTGGAAAAGAGAGAGAGGCTGTGACTAGGTATAAAGTTTTGGCGCGACTTAGAAATGAGAAAGGAAGTCCTTTTACCCTTGTTGAATGTTATCCAGAAACTGGTAGGACTCATCAAATCCGTGTACACCTAAAATCTATTCGTCATCCAATATTGGGAGATGATTTATATGGAGTAGGGGAAATTGAAAGAAAGAAGATTCAAGATGAATTTAAAACTAAAATTACTCGCCCAATGCTTCATGCTTTTTCTTTAAAAATTAAAATATTAGACAAAGATAAAACAGCCAAAGAAAAAACTTTTATAGCGAAAGATCATGCAGATATGAAAAAGGTTTTAAGAGAGCTTGGCTACAAAAACTAGTTTGCTAGAAAGGTTCTTTTGTGTTAATATCTGAACATTAAATAGAGATATTTAAGGTAAAAAATCCGAGTTTAGATCGCCTTATTAGAATTTTTGCGGTAGTTTCTCACAAATTTTTGTTTTGTAAAAGATTTTTTATATATATAAAATATGAAAACAAATATCAAATTAGCAAAGGTAGACATGGAAGAAAGAAAAAATCTTGATTTTTCTACCGGAGACACAGTTCGTGTCTGGAACAAATTGAAAGATAAAGATGGTAAGATCCGTCTACAAGCTTTTGAAGGTCTAGTGCTTGCCAGAAAACACGGTTCAGGCATTACTGCTACTTTTACTATTAGAAAAATAGCTTCTGGGGTAGGGGTGGAAAAGATTTATCCTCTTTACTCTTCCAATATAGAAAAGATTGAAATCGCGAGAAGAAACAAAGCTAGAAGAAGTAAGATTTATTATGTTAGAGAAAAAGCTAAGAAAGACATTAGAAGAAAATTGAAGGCTGATACTCGTCTGGTAAAGAAAGATGGAATCACTACTACTGAAGTTGAGTCAGAGGAGATGGTAGAAGGGGGTACAGAATAAAAATAAATAAAAATCTCGCTATTTAGCGAGATTTTTATTTGGATAAAACTATTTTTTTTGATATTATTATCTTGCTTAATTGCCCGGGTGGCGAAATTGGTAGACGCACTACCTTGAGGTGGTAGCGGGAATTATCCCTTGCTGGTTCAAGTCCAGTCTCGGGCACAAGGAATAAAGAATCAGTATATATATGCTGATTTTTTATTTTAAGAACAGTTTCAAAAAGAAAGATTTTGTGTTAAAATGATTTCGCAAATGTATGGTGCCTATAGTGTAATGGTTAGCACTAGGGTTTGTGGAACCCTCAGTTCCGGTTCAAATCCGGATAGGCACACCAAAAGAAAAACCGAATGATTTTTTGTCATTCGGTTTTTTGACTCATGGGGTCGGTGGTTATGTCATCTGAATCAAGCAACGACAATTTCCGTTTTTTTGTTTTTTCTTGCAACCAGACCCATTGAGGTTGGTTACTGTGCAGCCTTTTCCACCGATAAAGGCGCATGATCTAATTGGGTTACTACGGCCACCAGTTTCTTGTGCGGATACCTTGTATCCATCTTGAGTTATACTCATAGTAAAAATTTTTGATTTGTTTAACAATTTTTATCTAAAAAAGAACAGGACTAGTACTATACCACACAATAAAAAATAAGGCAATGGTCTTGTCAAACCCCAAATAGACAAATAAGAATACAAACTCTTTTAAATTTTAAGTTTTTCAAGACCGTCTCGAGTGTAATCGTTGTAGGCCAAAATTTCCCAAGGAGAATATTTGTCTATTTTTGATTGATTTTCTCCTTCGTGCAAATTGTCGGCTAAAATGAAATCTAGAAATCTTCTAAAGGGGGCAATAAATTTTTTGATAGGAGAATATTTCACAAAGGTCACTCCGGCATTATCAGCTGGATTATACATGTTCATCCTTATGTAGTCTTTAACAAGTAAATCTTTTCCAAAAAGCAGAGTTGATAAAAACATTTTTAAAAAAATCCCATGAGTAAAACAAACATTATATTTTTTTCCATTTTTAGCTAGATATTTTTGTGTTTCTAGGGCTCTATCTTTCAAATCTTGGAAGTTTTCTT
>Ga0265294_10010451_pt1 | contig 10554 bp, 10 predicted proteins | sample MunlanPumphouse3_FD_192504 | JGI IMG/M metagenome (GOLD analysis project Ga0265294, IMG submission 192504) | Groundwater microbial communities from a municipal landfill in Southern Ontario, Canada - Pumphouse #3 | ecosystem: Environmental > Aquatic > Deep subsurface > Groundwater | place...
TAAACAATAAGATGTAGTTATACAAAAGCTCTTCGAGATACTCCTGATCGATTTTTTTATCTTCCTCAAAAAACTTTTCCATCTCTTCAATAGCAGATCGGTACAAAACATCGAGCTTTGCATCGGTGGTCTCAAAAGAGGCCAACCCATCGTTTTTAAGCTCTTTTTTCGTGATGCTCTTCACCTGCGTCGTTTGGGCATGTGACTGCATCTGCAGATAATGTTCGTACTCCGTACACACGACGTAATGGCGCGCCGCATTTTGCAAGATTTTAAAATGCTTTTGCGCGATCACCGTTCCCGCTTCGATCACAATCACAAAGCCGTAAAAACGCTGCACGTAGCAATCAAACGTGATCGTGTCCCCCTCTTTGAGAAATGAGACGTCGATAGGTCGAAAAGATTTTGAGAGCTCTATTCTTTTGAGCTTGGGCATCGGCATGAACCTTGTACAAAGTTAATTTTCAAATTTTCCGCTTAAACGCTTATAAACCGCTGAACTCGCAAGAAGTTCTTCATGGGTGCCGCATGCCACGATACGTCCTTTTTGAAGTACGACGATCTTGTCGGCATGTTCGATGGTGCTGAGTCTATGGGCGATCGTGATCGTAATTTTATCTTTGGTGTACCTATCCATGGCATGTTGGATACGCTTTTCACTCTCGTTGTCAAGTGCCGAAGTCGCCTCGTCAAACAACAAAAGCGAGGCATGTTTGTAAATGGCACGGGCGATGGCGATACGCTGACGCTGCCCGCCGGAGAGATTGGAGCCAAACTCCTCCATCTTCGTATATATCCCGTGTTCCAGGTTTTTTACAAACGCCGTTGCGTCTGCATATTCAAGCGCCTCATACACCCTTTGTTCATCGATCTCCTGCCCGTACGCCACGTTTGCCGCAAGGGTATCTTGAAAAATATAGATACGCTGGCTCACCAAAGAGAGATGGTTTTTATAGGAGTTGTTTTCATACTCTTTAATGTTAACGCCGTTGACGTACACGCCGCCCTCATCGGGATCGTAAAAGCGCAAAATCATATTGATAAAGGTCGATTTTCCGCCGCCGCTATCACCCACAAGCGCTATCTTCTCCCCCGCGTTAATGGTAAAATCGATCCCGTCCAAAATATAAGCGTTTTCATATTTAAGACGTACGTTTTTAAACTCCACATGCCTTATATCGTCGTTGAGGATCCGCGCGCCGTCTTGAATGCGGCTTTTGGTGTCGAGTATCTCAAACACCCGCTCGCTCGCCGCGATGGCATCTTGGATTTTTGAATAGATGCTTCCGATACGGCGAATCGGCTGGAACACAAGCCCTACGGCGGTTAAAAAAGCACTAAACTCTCCCACGCTCATGCGCCCCTCGTACACCTCTTTTCCGCCCACGAAGATCACCGCAGCAAGCCCTGCCGCTCCCACGATCTCCATAAACGGAGAAACGATCTCCCCTACATATACCGACTTCATATTGATCTTAAAAAACTGCCAATTTTGTTCCGAGAAACGCTGCATTTCATGTTTTTCCGTCGCATTTGCCTTGATGATCTCCGAGTTATTGAACACCTCGGTCAAACGGGTTACGACATCGGCATTTTTTGCCTGTGAGCGGTGGGAATATTTTTTCAGTTTTTTGGCGATCATTATAAGCGGATAGATGATCAAAGGCACCACGATCAAAGAGTAAAAAGCAAGCAAAGGGTTGAGATAGATAACATACACGATGAGGGCAACAACGGTCAACGACTCCCGAAAAAGTTCAGGCAGCATGTTAGAAACGAAATACTGAATACGGCTGATGTCGTTCGTTACCCGAGAAATAAGTTCCCCGCTGCGGTTAAGATATAAAAAAACCATATCCAAAGAGATAATCTTAGCCAAAAGAATCTCACGAAAACGGGTAACGATATGCTGCCCTATATAGTTCATGTACACGGTTTGCACGTAACGTCCGATCGATTTTATGAAGTAGATTCCCAAAAGCATCAAAGGTATCTGATAGAGCATATCCTCTTTTTTGTCGATGAACATATCGTCCATAAGCGGCTGCATGATATGCGCCGTTGCGGCGGTGGCAGTTACGGTAAGCAAAATACCCAGCAAAACAAAGACGTACTGAAGCTTGTACTCTTTGATGTATGGCATGTAGCGTTTGATGGTTTGTTTCATTCTCGCTTCTACTTTTTGTCGGGCGCGTCGTTACGGTGCAGCACTTTTTGAAGTTCCCACAACTTTGCAAATTTCAAAAACATGCTATAACTTGCACCTACGGCAATAATAAAACCCGGCATGCCGTCTAAAAACCCCCGTTTGTAAACATAAACTTCAAAAAACTTTCCAAAAGGTTTTAACAGTAATTTCGCATACGAAAATTTTACCCCTTGTCTATACATATCTTCCGCCATAATCGACGAGTAGGAGTTGTTCGTATCGATATTGTGTCGTAAATCTTTAAAAACATAGTGTTTCAAATCACCTTTTAAACGTCCGACGTTTCCGTTGACGATCACCTTGTCATGAGGGTTGTAACCGCCCCAATGCGCTTTTTGCTTATTAAAAAATCTAATTTTTCTGTCGGGGTACCATCCACCGTGTTTAATCCAACGTCCAAGATGGTAGCTGATGCGGTTAAGAGCGTATGCATCGTAAGTGAAATCCCCTTTAGAGATAAGTTCCAAAAGAGAAGCGCGAAGCTCCTGCGAGACTTCCTCATCGGCATCTAAGCTAATCACCCACTCGTGTGTACAATGTTCTAGCGCCAATTGCTTTTGTGCAATATGCCCTAGAAATTTTTGTTCTATAACCTTGGCACCCATCTCTTTGGCGATTTCACATGTTTTGTCACTGCTTAGCGAATCAACAACGATAATCTCGTCTACAAAATCCAAAGAGCTCAAGCATCTGTGAATATTTCTCTCTTCGTTAAATGTTATTATTGCTGCGCTTATTTTTATAGCCATCATTTTTTCCCTATTAAAAGCGCTTTTAACGCTCTTCGTCTTTGAACGAAATTTTTTAATTTTCTGTCATATCGAAGAATCAATTCTACACATTCCTCTTCATCGTTACCGCTTATTTTTGCGTATTCTCGTCCTATAAATCTCAACGTTTCTTCATCTGCCCAAAGTTTATTGAAATTTTCCATTGCTTTTTTGATATCAATTGTGCGAAACTGCATGCGGTTAATATCTACGATAGAAAAATCATACGTTCCGTCCCCTTTATTTGCCACCAAAATATTCCCCGCGGAATAATCTTTATGAAAAACATTTTTTTGATGTAACGAAAACGTGAATAAAACAAACTGCTTTACGATCGATTCTCGATCGTAAAAATTTTTATCATAGAGAGGTTCGCGGATAACAAAGTCGTAGTCATATTGCATAGAAACAAAAAAACTTTCATGGAGCATACCGTTCTCATAAAACTCTATAAAGCCGATCGGTTCAGGAGTAGCAACACCGCATGCCATGAGCTTCATACCGTTTTCATAAGACTTTTTCGCTTTACCGGCTCTTATGTAGGCGTAGACGAATTTATTAAGCGGGTTGGGCACTTTAAATGCCTTCACAACCACTTTATAGCCTTTATGCTCTATCACTTTTAATTCATTTCGTGCTTTGTGGATCGTCTGTGTGCCCGAGGAAAAATGCTCTTGAATCTGCAGTAAAAAATCTTCAAAATCAAGGGTATATTTAGGATTTAACGTATATTTTATCAAAGTGTTCTCTATTTTTTATATTCGAGAGCATTATAACCAAAAGAGACTTTCAATTGTTTTATGCTATGATCGCGGTTTTATTCCACAAAAAGACATGTCAAAGTAGATGAAAAGTAATATTTTAGAATTCTGTCTCTCTCCAGATCTCGGAGGGCTTGAACTATTCATGGTACATTGCCATACGTTTTTTAAAGAACATACGCCATGTTATGTTGCCGTAGCTCCTGCATCCAAACTCGACAATTATATACAAGCAGAAAAGTTCCATATAAAAAGAAATAAGATATTCCCTTTTCTTCCTGCATTAAAACTCGCAAAACTCATCGATTCCAAAAATATCGACATTCTCCATTTTCACTGGACAAAAGACATGCCGACGGTTGTTTTGGCAAAACTTTTTAGCAAAAGAAAACCAAAAATCGTGCAAACTAGAAATATGACGATGACACGCTTTAAAAATGATTTTTATCACGCATGGCTCTACAAAAACATAGACATGATTCACGCCGTCACAAACCAAGTAAAATCCCAACTCGAGCAGTTTATTCCCCAAAAAGTTCGTCCAAAAATAGAGATGGTTTATATGGGGTGCGAAGCCTCAAACGTCAACTCCGAACGAGTTTCAGAGCTCAAACGCCAATACGCTCTTACCAATGAATTTGTCGTAGGGATCGTAGGAAGAATCGAAGATGGAAAAGGGCAACACATAGTCATTGAAGCGATTGCAAAACTCAAAGAGCTTCCTATTAAAGCGCTCATCGTCGGACATGCCATGGAGGAAGCTTACCTTCATACTCTTCATGAAAACATCAAAAAATTGGGTATAGAAGATAAAGTAATTTTTACGGGCTTTACAAAAGAAGTGAATGAGCACATGCAGCTTTTTGACGTCAACGTCTTGGCAACACCCCGAGAGACCTTTGGGCTGGTCATCATAGAATCGATGGCAAACGGTATATGTACCCTAGCAACGGCAAACGGAGGACCTCTTGAGATTATAGACGACGGTAGCGACGGTCTTTTGTTTGAGAGAAACGCCGATGATTTGGCAAAAAAACTTCTTCTGCTCCATAATAATCCTCAAATGAAAGAGCAACTTGCATTAACGGGGCAGAAAAAAGCGGAAGAAATTTTCAACAAAACGGTGCAACTTAACAAACTTTATAAATCTTTTGAAACTTTAGGAAAACTTTATTAAACTGATTTCATATCAACTTGTCTTCCCCTTTCTTGCTAAGGATTTTCAAATGATAGAATATTTTTGAAAGAAAATGAATCTTGACTTAAAAAAGCTTAAAAGAAAAAAATAATTTTATCATTCCTTTTACTACTCGAATGTCTTTCATCATAAAAGTTGAAACATATGGTAAATATTTTATGGCTTCTTTTTTGTGCCGCCGTGCTAAAGATCCAAACCATTGAATTTTTTTATTTCTTATGATTGTTTCATAATTCTCTAAATCTCTATATTTGTCAAAAATCATTTTTTGAGCTTCGTACATTTTATACGTTTGCTTGCTAATATTTGAATCATGGCGCCGATAATACACTAAATATTCATCAACATATCCAATTTGATACTCTTTTGCAATTCGAAGCCACATATCCCAGTCTTCCATAAAAAGAGTTTCGTCATATCTCCCTACTTTATTAAAAACATCCTTTAGTATAAAAACACTGGGTGCTGGTATAAAATTTCCATCATTAATCAACTCATTAAAAACCCAGCCCTGTCTATTTGAACTATTATATTCAAAAGTATTATCTATTGAATTTTCAAAAACAAGAACTTTTCCATAACACATTCCATATTGTTTATTATCCTCCATAAATTCAACTTGAAATTCAACTTTATTTGGCATATAAATATCATCACTTGCTAATGCAGAGAAATATTTACCTTCTGCCCACTCTATTCCTTCATTTAAAGTTTTACTTAATCCTTTGTTAGCTCGATGTCTAAATTCAAATCTTCTAAATCTGTTTTGGCATGCTGAAATCATTTCTTGAATCATAGCAACCGAACCGTCTTTGGAGCCATCATCTATAATAATTAATTCAATATTTTCATAACTCTGATTTATAATACTTTGTATTGTATCCTTCACGTATTTTGCATGATTGTAGCAGGGTACAACTATGCTAACAATAGGTAAATTTTCTTGTTTCACTAACTTATCCTTATTACAATATATTTATTGATTTACTTATTATTTGATTGCAGTTTAATAAAATTTGCATTTTAGTACTTTTCGATATGGAAAAAATATAATGAAGTAGCTTCTTTATAATCTCTGCTGACTTATTTTAAAAAACTTTATTTATACTCGTTCAAAACCTTTATTATTGTTTTTGTATCTTTCAAACTCTGCACACCACTAATAGGCAAACTTAATACTTCATTATGGATTTGTTCACTTATTGAATAACTTTCATTGTTCCATTCTTTATAAGCATGTTGTTTATGTGGCGGAATTGGATAATGAATTAAAGTCTGAATAGTGTTGTCGATTAAATATTGTTGCAATTCATCTCTTTTATTTGTTCTTATCACAAATAGATGCCAAACATGATTATCTTCTGTTCTAACTGTTGGCAAAATTAATTTATCATTTTTGATATTTTGCAGATAATAGTTTGCTATTTCTCTTCTTTTATTTGATTCTTCATCAAGATATCTTAGTTTTACTCTAAGCATAGCAGCTTGTATCTCATCAAGTCTACTATTTATACCTTTATAAAGATTTTCATATTTTTTATGACTTCCATAGTTTCCTAGTGCTTTTATGGCAAGTGCTAGTTCTTCATCATTTGTAGTTACTGCTCCACCATCACCTAAAGCCCCTAGATTCTTTCCTGGGTAAAAGCTAAATCCACTAGCATCTCCTAAATTTCCACTTCTTCTGTCCCCAAAGTATGCTCCATGAGATTGGGCTGAATCTTCTATAACTTTTAAATTATATTTTTTAGCTATTTCATTTATTTTATCCATTTCACAAGTTTGACCATACAAATGCACTGGTAAAATAACTTTTGTTTTAGAAGTAATTTTTTCTTCTATTTTTGAGGGGTCAATCAAATATGTATTTATATCTGGTTCTACTAAAACTGGCACTAAATTATTTTGTGAAATTGCTAAAATAGAAGCTATATATGTATTTGATGGAACGATCACTTCATCACTATCATTCATAATTCCTAGTTCTTTATAAGCTCTTAGTATCAAAATCAGAGCATCTAGACCATTTGCTACACCAATAGCATATTTGGTTCCGCAATATTGTGCAAACTCTTTGTCAAACTCTTTACATTCATTTCCTTGAACATACCAACCGCTGTCAATTACTCTTGTGCACGCTTCTATCAACTCGGTTCTATATTGAGCGTTTAAACTTTTTAAATCTAAAAATGGGATCACTTTATACCTTTCTTATGTACTTAATCGACTTATAATTTTTGCAGGCACGCCACCAGCTATGACATTCTGAGGTATTGATTTTGCTACGACTGAACCATTCGCAATTATGGAGTTTTTACCTATCGTTACGCCTTTTAAAATTTTGACATTTGATCCTATAAAAACATTGTCTTCAATTTCAACTTTACCTGTTTTGGCTTTACCCGTAAGTCGATCATGAATTCCCAAGTTATGAAAGTCGCTGTCATATATTTCACACTGCGTTCCTATGAGTACATCACGGCCGACAATAATGCCTTCACCTTCGCTAATCATAACAACATTGTTGTTAATTACTGTATTTTCTCCAATAGTTATTGAAGAAACTTTATTTCTGGCTTCTATGTACCCATATCCACTATACATAAAAGGAGAGGGATCATAACCGATCATGACATTTTTTTTGAAAATAATTAGACCTAATCCATTGAGTTGACATGGTTGGATGAACCGTGGTTTTCCTTTCACATTGTTGCAGTTTGATAAGAGTGAAAATTTTAAATGCACGGGTAATTTAAATAAGATATAAATAATTCTTTTTTTAATACTATTAATTATTTTCATTGCAATCATCACACACTAACGTTATATCGCATTTTTGTCCACATTTACAAACATAGCCTCTATGCTTTGCAGGGTTACCAAACCAAAGTTCTTGAATTCCCACATCTTTGGTTACAACACTGCCTGCACCTATCATTGCATACTCACCTATTGTAATCCCACCTACTATTGTACTATTTGCTCCTATTGAAGCTGATTTCATTATCGTTGTTTTTAGAAATTCTTTTGGGTATTGTTTACTTCTTGGTAAAAAATCATTTGTAAAAGTTACATTTGGACCTATAAAAACATTATCTTCTAAAGTTATTCCATCCCAAACTTGTACACCACTTTTTATAGTTACATTATCTCCAATAATAACATTATTTTCAATTAATACTTGAGCATTTATATTACAATTATTACCTATTTTTGCATTTTTTAGTATTACACAAAATTGCCAAATATTTGTATTATCACCAATATTTGAAGATTGTACATCTGCTAATTTATGAATCATTTTTTTACTACTTCTAAAAAAGTATCATAATTGTTTATATAATCACTAGCATCATAGTATTCATCTGCTAAAACCATAAGTACACAATCTGAACTAAAGTCGTGCATAGTTCCCCAAATAAGAGCATCTTGGAAAAGACCTAAATTTGGTTTATCTAAATCAAAAGTTTTTTTAGTTTTTCCATTATCTAAAGTAATTTTACAGCTACCATTCACAACTACCAAAAACTGTTTTGTTTTATAGTGAGAATGGTTTCCTCTAGGAACTCCTTCTTGTGTTCCATAAATATAAAATACTCTTTTTACATTAAATGGTATTTCTCTATTTGCTTCAAGTGCTACAAATTGACCTCTATGATCCCCTAATACTTTAAATTCTCGTAGTGATGTTATCATTCTCCAACCTTATATTACTTATTCACGTGTAGATTTTATTAAGTCAATATCCAATAATCTGATGTTCCTCGATAAAGCTTCCATCTATGTTGACATAGCTATTGCAATATTTCGTGATACGCTAGTATCTCTTTTTGCCTTCCAAACAACTCTTGTACTTTTTTATAATTATAAAAAAATTCGCTATGCTCTAGTTCAACAACAGCTTTCAAAAGGGTTTCTTTCAAAACGTCTATATTTTCATTCTCACTCATCAAAAACTCTAAACCTAAACTTTTCAATTCTGGAAACGAAGTGTTGTCATAGCAAACACAAAAAAGCTCACTTGCCAAAGCTTCCAGAAAAGCATTGCTAAGCCCCTCTCCATGACTCGGAAACAAAAAGATGTCAGAGCGTTCCAAATAATACCGTACATCTTTGGTGAAGCCGACTAGTTTTATTTGGTTTTTGTAAGATAGGGAATTATACAACTCCATAAATTTTTCTTCATACAATGGATCAAAACCACCCACAATATAAAAGATAAAATCAATATTGTTTTTATAGAGCACATCACATGCCAAGAGTGCATCGTACTGCCCTTTCCCTTGGGCTATTCTCCCGACATGTAAAAGTGTAAGAGTCTCATGTTTGACACGTTCAGTCTTTGGCATGTCAATCGAAGAGTATATTAATTTTTCTCGTGTATTTTTTCCAAAAGGGATGATATATCTTACGTTGTCCATAAGATGACGGCATATGCTTACATGGTAAGCGACATTGCTGTAAATCAACCGATGAAACCAATCTTTTTTAGGGCGAGACTTAGTGGTTCCATGTCTTATGATGAGATTTATATCTAAGCCTAAAAAAGAAAAATAGAGTGATTTTAGCTCGCTTGCGCCGAAAAAAATAACGTTTTTAATATTATATTGTCGCGCTATTTTTCTCACACCGAGTATAATTGACAAACTTAAATTCGTTTTAAACGAGATCGTTTCTAATTGTATACCGTTAAAGCCTATGTATTCCTCTTTTGCATTGGCTATATAGTGCGCTTCTTTGGCAATTAAAGTTATTTTTGTAAAAGGGCTGAGCTTTTTCGCCAATTTAATAGCATCCAATTCCATCCCCCCGCTATAAGGTGAAAGGCAGATAATTGCCGTCGGTTCTTTGCTTATCGCCACTTAGTCGCTCTTAAACCATCAAGATAATCCTGAAGCCTTCTTTTTGGCATCCATCCAAGCGCTTTCGTTTTTTCGCTGAGCACGTCCGCACTCATCCTGTTACCGCGTCTCTCGGGGAGCATTTGAATCTCTCCCCCGAACATTTGTGCCACTTCCAAAATGGAAAACGCTTCATCGCTCCCTATACCGAATTCGTCTCCGTAGCCGTTTTCCCCCACAAGCACAAGCCCGTCGATGATATCGTCGATATGGGTAAAGTTTCTTTTTTGTGTGCCGGGGCTCACGATCGTAAGCGGCTCGTTGTTTTTCATCTTCTCTTTAAAAAGTGCAATAAGCGTCGCGTATTTGCCACTTTCTATTTCGCGCGGTCCGTAAACGTTGTAAAAATAGGTGATCGCATAGGGGACGTTAAACCACATGCCATAGTTCATCACAAGCTCCGTATTGGTCGCTTTTGTCCATGCATACGGAGATGCACTGCGCCCTAGCCCGCCGTCGCCGAATTTTGTAGAACTTCCCGCATAGAGGATCTTGCATCCCGCTTTACGCACGAACTCCAGTACGGCAAATATCCCGTCTTTGTTGTAACGCCACACCTTTTCGATGTCGTCAAAACTCTGTTCTACGCGGCTGTATTCGCCGAGGTGATAAACCATGTCGGGGTTAAACGTCACGAGCGTTGCAATATCTGCCGTATCCCCTTTGATGTAGGTGACGTTCGCAACGTGGTTGGCATCGCTCCCCGTAAAGTAGT
>Ga0265294_10010458_pt1 | contig 10549 bp, 12 predicted proteins | sample MunlanPumphouse3_FD_192504 | JGI IMG/M metagenome (GOLD analysis project Ga0265294, IMG submission 192504) | Groundwater microbial communities from a municipal landfill in Southern Ontario, Canada - Pumphouse #3 | ecosystem: Environmental > Aquatic > Deep subsurface > Groundwater | place...
TACCGGGGAGCAGACCCCGGTGCCTTTCCCTAACTCGACAGTGGATGATATCAAAGTAATCTTCTGGCCTGATGGGCGTGGTACATCTGAGGCCAATGTTACATCTCAGCAGGAGAATGGCAGTGAACCGGCATCAGGCTCTGCCCAGCCAGAAGAGGCCGGAATCCCCTCTCTGCTGACAGCTGTTCAGGGTATTGGTGGAGTTGGGATTGCATATCTGCTATACCGCCGCAAAGAGTAGTCAATCCCTATAATCCCCTTTTTTCAGAAAAAATTGATCTCTCTCACTCTTCTGCAAATCCCCATACATAGTAGAAATACAGGAGTGCCAGTGTGAATGGCAGGAGTATGACTGCCGGGGCATATGGAGGGGCAAAACCACCTATAAAGCCTCCAATGGAGTTGAGGAACTCAGGGGCCTCCTCGCCTGCCGGGATGTTCTCACAGATCATGGCAAAGATGTCACAGCCTGCCACCATCCAGACAAGAATGGCGCCAAGGAGGGCCTCTGAATACTGGGGGATCTCACCAATATTCCGGCTGCCTCTGATCATCAGGATGCCTGCGAAGGCCACCACAAGGCCACCCCAGGCCCAGCGGAAGAAGTCATCCCCTGCAATCTGCATGATTCCGAAATCCATTCCACCGGTGAGACCGGCCCATACCAGGACGTCGGCAGCACCGAGCACAAAGGTGATCAGGCCGAGCACTGCGACATATATTGAAGCTGTGTTGTGTTGTGAATTCATTTATGCCACCCCCAGAAGGATGCCTATTCCGTGTATCATGCCACCGTAGATGAATGCCACACAGAAGAGAGTGGCAACTGCTACCAGAAGCTCTTTCCAGCCTTCCTTGAGCATCACGACAAAGGTCGCGACACATGGGAAGTAGATGGATATCAGCACTACAGCGGAGATCATCTGGTATGGTGTCATTGCGATATTGGAGAGCTGTGCGACTGCGAGATCCTTACGCAGGAATGCCGCGACAAGCGGGCCTGCGGTCTCCTTTGGGACACCAAACCATGTCACAAAGAGGGGTGCCATGACATCTGAGAGCCACTGGATGACTCCACCCAGATACAGGATATTCACCAGCAGGACACCCAGAAGCACGAAGGGCATCGCATTGAAGATGAAACCACGCACACGCATCAGGAGTTTCTTCTGTATGTTCCTGCGCTCAGGAATATGATATGGCGGCACATCGATGAGTATCTCAGGGCTCTCGCCAGGCACGATCTTGTTGAGGATATATCCGAACAGGAAGTAGCCGATGATAAGGAAGAGCATCACAATGCCAACACTCTCAGGGATGACCTCGAGCATGATACCGATCTGTGCCCCACATGGGATGAAGATCGCAATCAGCGTCATCATCATAAATCTTTGTTTCTTTGTCTCAAGTATGCGTGTGGCAGTGACAGCCGGCACATTGCAGCCCAGACCAAGGATGGTCGGGACGATTGCATAGCCATGCAGGCCAATCTTGTGAAGCAAGGAATCAAGGAGCACTGCAAGACGTGGCAGATAACCTGAGTCCTCAAGCAGGGCCATCATAAAGTAGAATATCAGCACGGCCGGCAGCACAACACCTATTGATACAAACAGGCCTGATGTGAGCACACCAAAGGCCTCAAAACAGTTGTCAGCCAGGGGATCGCCCACAAACAGGAAGTAGTGGATACTTGATGGATCAGGCCAGATTGTCTGGAGCCATGGCAGCCAGTGGTTGTCAAAGAACTTCACCATGAAGCCGTCTGTGACCAGAGAGCCTGCAAATGAACTGAAAATGCTCCAGAATGCATATAATACTGCCACGGCGACAGGAATTCCTGTCAGGGGCTTTACTGTGAGTTCACCGAGGGCATCGCCCACTGTATGTTTCCTCTTTCCGGTGTTCACTGTCGCGGCGACGATGGCATCGACGAGTTCCCAGCGCTGGTCTTCTGTCAGTGCCATCCTACCTGCCTCCGGTGGCCCGTGCCAGGATCTCATTCACATCTGATGATCTTGCCTGTGTGACCATATCTGCGAGCTGTTTTATGCCCTCGCCACCTGTTGCCGAGGTCTGGACAACAGGCACTCCAAGGAGATCACTGATCTTCTTCTGGTCTGTGGAGATCCCCCTGTCCCTTGCCATATCCATCATATTCAGGGCCACAACGACCCTGTAACCCCTCTCGATCGTCTCAAGGGCAATATAGAGACCGCGTTCAAGTCTGGTGGCGTCAAGCACGATCACTACTGTGGCGTCCCTGTGCTCACCGAGCATATTGACGGCGACCTCCTCTGCCCTGTCACGTGCCTCAAGTGAGTAGGCCCCAGGGACATCAATGACAGTATAATGTATGTTTTTGATCAGAATTTTGCCCTCAGTGTAGTCGACCGTGGTGCCGGGGTAGTTCGAGACTGTGGCATCTGCGCCTGTCAGCCTGTTGAAGAGGGCACTCTTGCCCACATTCGGGTTGCCCACAAGCAGGATGGTTCCTGTTTTTTCAATATCTCTGACTGCTGTACATCCATTATTACAGCAACCGCAGCAGCTCATTCAGACCTCACATCCATGATGATCTCAGAGGCCAGTTCAAGGCCCATCGCGACCCCGACCTCTCTGACTGTGACCACAACAGGCCCTCTGATGGGCTGTTTTGTGATCATCCTCAGCTCTTTGCCGACCCTGATTCCCAGGGCATTAATCTGGCGGCTGGATGCCCTGATCTCCATAACGGTACCTGTAGTCCCGAATTCCATCTCTGAAAGTCTCTTTGGCATTTTCAGCACCTCTGTACATGGATCTTCTCTGCCATCCTGTGGCCTATTGCCAGGGTGTTGCCCCTGATATCGACCACCACAGGCCCGCCTGAGGCATTTATCATCCTCAGGGTGCTGCCTTCAGAGCACCCTCTTAGAAGGAGTTTCTGTCTGAGTGCCCGCCCGCCTGCGATCCCGCAGACCTCTGCGTATTCATCTGGTTTTAGATCAGTAAGGATCATGTTAGGTTGTCCTAATGAATCTATGATGATTAGGGAGCAATGAACCCAACCCGAAGATCTTTAGGGTTCTTTAGACTGCCCTAAAATGATTCGGAAAAAAGTTGAGATCCTATTGGCTTTCGCGGAATTCTGAAAGAAGTGTAGGGAGTGAAGTTGATCCGATGTATCTGGTGCGTTAATCCTTTACATGGATGTTAGAGGTTGAAGTGTCTCCAGTTGCCTGATGAAGACCGTCTGAGCCTGTGTTCTTATGGCAGGCGCTCAAAATCTGTTTAATTCTTGTTCTCACCTTTTTCCTTTTTCACTGCCTCAGGACAATCTGAATCTCACTGCTCAGAGCATCCCTCCAGAGCCCTCAGACCCTTTGCCAGACAATCCTCTGATATCCCTGGCAAATTCCCTGACCTTTGCCCTCTGAATATTGATATCGCCTGAATACTCCTCAACTAACTTTACTATCGCACTTCCGACAATGAATCCATCTGCGCCGGCCCTGATCATATCCTCTGCCTGTCTCTGATTTGAAATCCCAAAGCCCACTGCAATTGGAAGGCATATGCCCAGTTTATCAGAGATCTCTCTGATCCCTGAGATCATTTCAGGCACCCTATCAGATATCAGGTCTCTTGTGCCTGTCACCCCCTGGGATGATACCAGGTAAATAAAGCCTTTTTTTATGATTTCACCCTCATCTGTGGATCTGATATTGATCCCAGCAGACACCTTTAGAATCTCAGATATGCGCTTCTTTGATGTATTTGCAGAGATCATGAATATCTGGGCAATATCATATTTTTTTGCGGCATCTGCAACAATATCTGATTCTTCAAGAGGCATATCCACAATTAAAATTCCGTCAACCCCTGAATCACCGGCGGTTTTATAAAAATGATCCACTCCGGCGGCCAGTATGGGATTCAGGTATGCCATAATCACAACAGGAAGATCTGAGTAATCTTTGATATCCCTGGCAATTTCGAAGATCATCTCTGTCTTAAAGCCTGAACTTAGGGATCTTGTATCTGCCCTCTGGATCACAGGGCCGTCACCTACAGGATCTGAAAACGGAAGGCCGAGTTCGATGATGTCCGCCCCGCCGTCAATAAGGGCCTTTGCGATCTCCGCACTCTCCTGCGGGGAGGGGTCTCCTGCCACTATATAGGAGATAAATGCCGGTCCTCTGAATGCATTCTCAAATGGATCTGTATTATTCATGAACACTGCCCCCCCTGCTTCAGGATTCTGCTAATTCTGGGCACGTCCTTATCGCCCCTTCCTGAGAGGCATATGACAACAATGTCATCTCTCTCAAACTTTTCAGCATTTTTAATGGCATAGGCAATGGCATGTGCAGATTCAAGAGCAGGAATGATGCCCTCTTTTGATGAGAGATACCTGAATGCCTCGATCACCTCATTGTCATATGCAATGCCATATGATACCCTTCCTGAGTCACTGAGCATGCTGTGTTCAGGCCCGACACCAGGATAATCAAGTCCTGCAGATATACTGTGGGTCGTTCCGATCTGACCAGATCCGTCCTGAATCAGATATGATAAGGCGCCGTGAAGGACTCCTGGCCTTCCGGATCTGAGAGAGGCTCCGTGATCGCCAGGACTGTCACCTCTGCCTCCGGCCTCGACACCTGTCAGCCTTACATCATCATGCAGAAACGCGTGAAAGAGCCCGATTGCATTTGAACCGCCGCCCACACATGCGATTGCATGATCAGGCAGCCTGCCTTCTGCCCTGATCACCTGTTCCTTTGTTTCATTGCCTATTACAGACTGAAAATCCCTTACAATCCTTGGGAACGGGTGCGGGCCGACGACAGATCCAATCAGGTAGTGGGTATCATCAGAGCTTCCTGCCCAGTCCCTGAGTGCCTCATTTGTGGCATCCTTCAGTGTGGCAGTCCCGCTCTCCACCTCATGCACCTCTGCACCCATCAGCTCCATTCTGAATACATTCAGTCTCTGTCTTTCACAGTCAGTGCTTCCCATGTAGACCTCAACAGGAAGACCAAGCACTGCACCGGCAATGGCCGTGGCGACACCATGCTGGCCTGCGCCAGTCTCTGCTATGAGGCGTTTTTTGCCCATATGCTTCGCAAGAAGGGCCTGCCCGAGGGTGTTGTTCAGTTTATGTGCACCCCCGTGCATCAGATCCTCCCTTTTAAGGTAGATCCTGCATCCAAGGTCTGCTGACATATTTCTGCAATATGTGAGGGGTGTCTCTCTTCCGGCATACTCCTTCAGGTAGAGATCAAGCTCACTTCTGAATTCATCACTGCCGCAGATCTCATCATATGATCTTTCGAGCTCATACAGAGGCTCCATCAATGTCTCTGGAACAAACCTCCCACCATAATTTCCATAATAACCTGTTTTTTCCATATTATACCTCCCTGCAGATTCTGATGAATTCCCGTACTTTTTCTCTGTCCTTTATGCCAGGACTCTTCTCAATCCCAGATGATACATCGACGCCATCCGGATGCAGTGATCGTATTGCATCACCGACATTATCCGGAGAGAGCCCTCCTGCCAGGAATACCGGGATATCTGTCTTTTTTATGACCTCTGAAGCAAAATCCCTGTCAAAATGCGTTCCATTTCCCATACTTGCATCAATGATTACAGCATTGCAGTCAGAGGGAGGTCTGGTCATTCCTGGATTTACGGTCTTTATAATCCTGACAGGAGGTCTTTCTCTGAATTCAAAATCATGTGTGATCTGGACGGCATCAGGTCTCTGTGCCATGATGATTTCAAGATTTGAATGGGACTCTGTATCTGTTACAAGAACCTTTTCAGTCACTGGTTTCAGTGCATCAAAGATCTCTCTTGCCTTCCTGAGGGTCACATTTCTCCGGGAGTCTGAACAGACAACAACACCGATTGCATCTGCACCCAGGGATTCTGCAATCAGTGCGTCCCTGGCTGTTGTAATGCCGCAGATCTTTATGCGCATACAAATTCCTCCAGTTTCTCTGTCCTGTTTCCGGACTCCATAAGAGAACTTCCTATCAGAAATCCGTCACAGTATTTTTTCATTGAAACGATGTCAGCCGTCGAGCTGTAACCGCTCTCTGATATGATAATTGCATTCCCGTATTCATTCCTGATATATCCGGACAATTCAGCAGTTTTTTCCAGACTGACTTTCATAGAATTAAGGTCGCGGTTATTGATGCCGATAATCTCTGCACCAGAGGACACTGCCAGGTCTGCCTCTTTTTCTGTCCTGACCTCGACCAGGCTCTCCATTGAAAGGCTTAATGCAAGTTCACTGAATTCAGAAAGCCTGTCACCTAAAATCCCGGCGACCAGAAGCAGAGCATCTGCCTTGAGCATTTTTGTCTCATAGACCTGCTTTTCACTGACAATGAAATCCTTTCTGAGCACCGGAAGGCTGGATACATCTGCAATCTCTGTGAGATACTCTTTTTTTCCTCCGAAGTATTTCTCATCAGTCAGGACTGAGATGGCAGTGCATCTGCCTCTGATATATTCACCTGCAATGATCCGCGGATCTCTAAATGGTGCGATCTCTCCCCCTGAGGGTGATCTGAATTTGATCTCCGCAATTACTGCATTATCAGCCTGCTTTCTTATGGCACCAGAGAGGCTTCTTCCCTGAAGATGCGTCAATTCAGACTCATCAGGCATTATTATCCCGGCGGCCTCTCTCTCTTTTTCACATATGATATTCTTAAAAAATGTGTTCATTCTAATACTCACCCCCTGTGATCTCTATCAGTTTCATCAGTTTTCCGGCTGCCTTCCCTGAATCAATGCTCATCTCTGCGAGTTTAATTCCGTCTTTCATGTTCCTGGCTCCCCCTCCCAGATATATTGCTGCTGCTGAGTTGAGGAGAACAATATCCCGGCAGGCACCTGTTTCGCCTTCAAGAATCTCTGTGATTATTTTTGCATTATCTGCTGCACCCCCGCCTGATATCTCGGACAATGCAGCTCTTTTTATCCCGAATTCCTCGGGTGTTATGTAAAATGTCTTTATGCTGCCGTCCTGGAGGGGCATTGAGATCCTTGTCTCGCCTGTCGTGGAAATCTCATCAAGCCCTGATCCATGCACCACCATTGCGTCTTTCACACCCATAATCAGGAGCACTTCTGCCAGGGTCTCTGTAAGTCCAGGATCATATACCCCGAGGAGCCTCGCCTTTGCAGAGGCCGGGTTTGAGAGGGGGCCAAGAATGTTGAAGAAACTCCTGATGCCAATCTCTTTTCTTGCCTTTCCTGCATATCTCATGGCAGGATGGTGCGTCTTTGCATACAGAAAACTGATTCCGGCTTTTTCAACAGAATATTTTGCAGCCTCTGGGGGTGCATCGAGATTTACTCCCAGTCTCTCCAGGACATCTGCTGAACCGCACCTGCTGCTTATGCTCCTGTTGCCGTGTTTTACAACAGGAATGCCTGCTCCGGCAGTGACTATTGCAGATGCGGTGCTGATATTGAAGGAATTCAAACCATCCCCGCCTGTGCCGCAGGTATCAAGAAGCATTCCATCCACCTCCGGATTGATCTTCACAGCAGATCTCATCATGGCACTGACAAATGCAGCAATCTCCTCTGGAGTTGGCCCTTTGGTTGTCATTGCGGCTATAAATGCCCCGATCTGAATGTCTGTGGCTCCCCCTGAGATGATCGCATTCATGGCACCTTCTGCCTCAGAATCCGTGAGATCCTCATTTGTCACGACCTTCAAGAGAGATTCAGTTATCATGCCTCACCCCGGATTCCAGAAAATTGTTTATCAGGTGGTCGCCCTCTGTTGTGAGTATGCTTTCAGGGTGGAACTGCACACCTTCTATAGGAAAGTCCCTGTGCCGCAGACCCATGATACAGTTGTCATCTGATGAAACAGCGGTGATCTCAAGGCAGTCAGGCAGGGATTCTTTCTCTGCGGCCAGGGAGTGGTATCTTGTTGCCTGAAATCCGCATTCCAGTCCCTCAAATATGCTTTTTCTGTCATGAAAAATGCCTGAGACTTTGCCGTGAAAAGGGGTTGTTTTTATGACATTTCCATTAAATGCAATGCATATTGCCTGATGGCCAAGGCATATGCCAAGTGTGGGCACGGTTTTTGAGAGGGTATTGAGTGCCTTCAGGCAGAGTCCTGACTTCTCAGGAATCCCGGGCCCTGGAGAGAGCACAATCCTGTCATAATCTCCATCTGATAATACCTTCTCAGGTGCATCATTTTTTACGACTGTGATCCCGCATCCTGCTTTCCCTATCTGCTGACAGAGATTATAGGTAAAACTGTCATAGCAGTCAATTACAAGAACATTCATAGAGAATGCCCTCCTTTTGCGATGGATATTGCATCTGCAATGGCACAGGCCTTTTTTTCAGACTCTTCATACTCCTTTTCAGGGTCAGAATCTGCAACTATGCCTGCACCTGCCTGAAATGTGAGCCTGCCATCCTCGCAGACAAGGGTTCTGATGGCAATTGCAAAATCAGTCTTTCTGTCGAGTCCTATATGGCCTACTGCGCCGCCGTAGAGTCCCCTTCTTTCAGACTCAAGTTCATCGATTATCTGCATTGCACGGATCTTTGGTGCACCAGTCAGGGTTCCTGCCGGAAAACAGGATTTAAATGCATCTGCCGGGGTGAGGTGATTCTTTAGATCCCCAGAAACTCTGGACACGATATGCTGTACATGTGAAAATTTTTCAATTTTCATGAATTCATCCACATGTACTGTGCCATACTCACAGACCCTGCCAAGGTCATTTCTGGCAAGATCAACGAGCATTAAGTGCTCTGCACATTCTTTCTCATCAGAGAGGAGTTCAGTTCCGAGTTTTTCATCCTCTTCAGGGCTATGTCCTCTCTTCCCTGTCCCTGCAATCGGAACAGTTGTAACCTGGTTATTCTCAACCTTTACAAGCATCTCAGGACTTGAGCCTGCGATCTGCCTCTCGACGTAGTTGATGTAATACATATAAGGGCCGGGATTTATCCGCCTTAATGCAGAGTATATCAAAAAAGGATCGTCTTCATATCTGCATTCATTTCTCTTTGAGATTACGCCCTGAAAGATCTCTCCTGAAAAGATGTATTCTTTTGTCTTTCTGACAAGATCCTCATAATCTCCTTTTGAGAGATTTTCACAATATTTCAGGTTCTGAAATTCTGTTGTTTTATCTCTGAGTTCAATACCTTCACCAGGGTCTGCCACATTTTCATTGGTATATTCCTGCATCTTTTCAGAGATCTTTCTGACCTTCAGTCTGGCATCCTCAGTCACTCTCTCTGCGTCATCTCTGTCTGTCACAAGTGCCAGACTGAAGATGTATACCTCTTCTGCAGGGTGATCATAGAGAATGTACTCAGATGTCATTATGAAATCTGCAAGCGGGAACTTCGATTCTGCTTTATCTGTGTTTACAGTCTCAAATAATGAATATACAAGATCATAAGAGAAATACCCTGTAAGGCCTCCCTGATATCCGGGAATCTGGCTGTCTTCAAATTCAAAGAGATCCATGATCTGATGAATTTTTGAGATTGGATCAGGGTCAGTGAATGTTATTATCTCTGAGTCATTGCAGAGATCATGGCCTTCATGGCTGAATCCTGATATAAATGGATCCAGGAAGCATTCTCTTTTTTTATCCTGACTGCTGCCAGGATCACAAGACCGGGGAATACTGCATGCCTTGCTGTTCATAAACAGCGGCATTAAGGTCCTGGTGTATCTTTTCAGACCTGAAACTGTTGTCTGGTTGCCGGGCTCTGCCTTAATCCTTAATACAGGGTTTAATCCAATCAGAGAATATTTTGCTTCTTTATTTTCTCCACAGGCTGATTCAAAAATAAATGGCGCCAAGTCCTGGAACAGCCTGAATGTCACTTCAGGAGGATTGCAGTTAATTGAGTGCCCTTTGAATCTCAGGCATACAGGAATTATCTGCGGCTTTTTATCGGCTCTGCCAGTCTCCATTCCACCGGCATCACCCCACTTTCATTGGATGTCATAATATGCACATATCAGTACTGTATTGTACACATATATACATTTTGCTGGCGCACAGGTGAGGGGCAAAGATTCCCTGAATGATCATTTCAAAAAAACCGGTCTCACCTAATATTCGGCAGCCGGCCCTTGATCTCCTCAAGGCTGCAATGCCTAAGCTCCATCAGTGAGGAGACAATAGCATCTGAGAATATGAGGGCTGTGATCTCGAAGAGCACCCCAAAGGGGGCAAGAGATGTTGATACAGATCTGTACTCGCCTGTGAGCTGCCTGATCTCATAGCGGCCTGGAATGCTGTGGATATCAGAGGTGTGCTTTCCGAGGTTCACGGTGCAGTCAGCGATCTCTCCGATTCTGGAGTCAGGAGTTGCGGTGATGAGGCAGACCCCGCCGCCCAGGTTCTGCACAGACTCACAGATCTCTGCCATGGAGTTCGTCTCCCCTGATCCAGAGAAGATGACCAGGAGATCCCCGGCATGCAGGGCAGGGGTGATCGTCTCGCCCACCACAAAGGTCTCCATATCCAGATGGCTGAGG
>Ga0265294_10010459_pt1 | contig 10548 bp, 7 predicted proteins | sample MunlanPumphouse3_FD_192504 | JGI IMG/M metagenome (GOLD analysis project Ga0265294, IMG submission 192504) | Groundwater microbial communities from a municipal landfill in Southern Ontario, Canada - Pumphouse #3 | ecosystem: Environmental > Aquatic > Deep subsurface > Groundwater | place...
TGGAAGTGAAAGCATCGACAATATCAAGATCGAAATAAGTATTCTGCAAACCTTTTAATACAGTCAAACCATCTGTGGCAGAATAAGCCTTGCGGTACGGGTGGTCGGATATAACCGCATCAAAAGTGTCTGCCACTGCTGTTATTTTGGCATATTCCACTATCTCCTTACTCCGTAACCCCCGGGGATAACCGCTTCCATCCACCCGTTCATGATGCTGATAGGCTATATGGGTGGCTGTAGTAGACAGTTCATGGTAATTGCGGAGAATATTAAAACCTATTATCGGATGTTCTCTTATGGCCTCCATTTCCTGCTGGTTTAAAGCTCCTGGATTATTGATTATAGAACGATCGATGGTAACCATTCCGATATCATGCAAAAGTGCACCCAGTCCCAGATCCATTATATTACCCTCGGGATAACCCAGGCTGAGACCGGTCATAATGGCGTAAATGGAGACATTTATCGGGTGAAAAAAATAGTAGTCCTCCTGGCTGCGAATCTCTTCCTTCTGAATTAAGATGTTACGGTTAAGAACAACCTCATCGATAAGAAGATTTACGCTTTTCCGCAAGGATGTCATTTCCAGCGCTTTACCGCTGGAAAACGCATTTAATGAATGTTTCAGTGTAGAAGATACAGTTGTCAGCACCTTATTCGATACTATATCTTCTGCTTCCATATCCACCAGGTTATCCTTAACAAAAACGGAGGCAATGCCCAGTTCCTGCAATTTCCGAATAAGATTTGCTGTAATCTCAGTATTCTGAGTAATAAGTGTTCGCCCCTCGCTACCCATGACGGTTCTTGCCACTATCATTCCTGCATGCAATTCCTCTGTATAAACCCTTTTCATACAATTCCCCCCAAGACCCTAATAGGCATCTGTTTTTTTATTGCCTGGATAATACGAATTCTATATCACAGGAGTTTTGTTATCAGGTTACCCTGGATGAAGCATATTTTCATCAGCCTTTGGTCACTATTTCTACGGGACTTTCCTCGTTTAATAGGACTATACCTGACCTATTGCTGGGAAAAAGGTTAGGCTTAATACATGCTTATTCTCCTGCCCTTGTTGTAGGACATCGGGTAGGAAGTAAAATGGGACAAAAAAAGAGGGGTCTCACTAACCCCTCTTTTGTGTTGGCATGTCGACTTAATAGCGATTACGCCTTGCCTGATAACAATCTCTACAATAGACTGGTCTGTCCCCACTGGGTTCAAACGGTACTGTAGTCTCCTGACCGCAATCAGCACAGACAGTGGAGAACACCGGGCGATCTTCTCTGGAACGAGAACTATAGCCGTTACGTTGCTGCTTACGTGCTCTTCTGCAATCCGGGCAACGACCTGGTTCGTTCTGGAAACCCTTTTCCGCGTAAAATTCCTGCTCCGACGCTGAGAACAAAAACTCGTTACCACAATCCTTACAAACTAGATACTTGTCTTCTAACATTAATTCATCTCCCTTCCGGGATTACTCTTGGACTTAGTTTTCCCCAAAAAGGAGATCCCTTCAAGAACAAGGCAAAGAAATTATAGCCTAAACCTGATCTAATTGTCAAATTTCTTCATTCAGAAAACTTACCCAATAAAACTCTGCTACCGGCTGCGATAAAATCAGGTATCGCCATCGTAAGCCCTGATTATTAGAAATACTGGTGAACGGGCCAACATGGAAAGGCGCAGCACCTTCTACATCTGCCGTATAGTCGGAGACCAAAAATCACTTCCTTTCCCGTGGATTCACCACATGGATAGAAAGTGATCTTAAATCTGTATTCGGGTTTTAGGATTGACACCTGTATTTGATGTTAGTTATCATCCTTATAAATCCCGAAATATAAGCTATGGTGGGCGATGACAGGCTCGAACTGCCGACCCCCTGCTTGTAAGGCAGGTGCTCTCCCAACTGAGCTAATCGCCCTTAAAATGGTGACCCCTGGGGGACTCGAACCCCCGTTACCGCCGTGAAAGGGCGGTGTCTTAACCGCTTGACCAAGGGGCCGTAACAGATGTCGGAAGTCGGATGCAGAGGCCAAATTCGTTGCATTGTCTAAGCAAAATCTCTTATTAAGATTCTGACATCCTACTTCCGAGCTCTGACTTCTTAAAATGGTGGGCCTACCAGGACTCGAACCTGGGACCAACCGGTTATGAGCCGGTAGCTCTACCAACTGAGCTATAGGCCCGGAATACCACGGAACCCCGCAAGAGTTAGTATACCAAAATATCTCTTAAAAGGTCAATAGCAAAACTCTGTTGTTTTACGGGGTTTCTGTCAAATAAAAAGCGGTAACTTTATAGGGTTACCGCCGGAAATTTTCACTGGCTCCCCGAGTAGGATTCGAACCTACAACCCTCCGGTTAACAGCCGGATGCTCTACCGTTGAGCTATCGAGGAATGCCCCAACGAGAAACATTATATCTTCCTACAGGCCAATTGTCAACCAACAATCGCCTTTATTCAATATAATCCTTGAGTTTTTTGCTCCGGGAAGGATGCCTTAGTTTACGTAGAGCTTTGGCTTCTATCTGCCTGATTCTCTCCCGGGTAACTCCAAATTCCTGGCCTACTTCTTCCAGAGTACGGGGTCTGCCATCGTCCAATCCAAACCTTAAGCGCAAGACCTTCTCTTCCCTTTCGGTTAGAGTATTGAGGATACCGTCCAGGTGCTCTCGCAGTAGCACAAAGGAGGCTGATTCCTCAGGAGATTCTGCATCTTCATCAGTTATAAAATCACCTAGATGGCTGTCATCTTCCTCTCCAATAGGAGTTTCCAGTGAAACCGGTTCCTGGGCTACTTTCATGATTTCTATTACCCTTTCCACCGGGATATCCATTTCCAGGGATACTTCAAATGGTGTAGGTTCCCTACCCAGTGTCTGTAAAAGGCTTCGCTGCACCCGAGACAACTTGTTAATGGTCTCTACCATATGCACCGGTATGCGGATAGTACGAGCCTGGTCAGCTATAGCACGAGTTATTGCCTGCCTGATCCACCAGGTGGCATAAGTGCTAAATTTGAACCCCTTACGATAGTCAAATTTCTCTACTGCCTTCATGAGACCCAGGTTACCTTCCTGAATTAAATCCAAAAAGAGCATACCTCTTCCCACGTAGCGTTTGGCAATACTAACAACCAGCCTGAGGTTAGCCTCAACCAGTTGCTTTTTGGCATCTTCATCACCATTTTCTATTCTATGGGCGAGATTTATCTCCTGATCCGCGGTAAGCAAAGAAACTCTTCCAATTTCCTTTAAATACATGCGTACCGGGTCATCAATTTCAACGCCATCAGGAACGACCACTTCTTCAGTTTCCACACTTTCCTGGTCACCCTGTTCATCTGCTTCGGCATCAGTATCAGTTTCGTTACCCACATTTATACCCAGGGATTGGAGGTGTTCCAGTATGTCTTCCAAATTATCTGCTCCAGGCTGAATTCATTCAGGTCTTCAACAATCTCTTCATAAGTAAGATTCTTTTTCTTTTTCCCTTTTTCAGCCAGGGCACTTATTGTTTCTGCCAGCTTTCTATCCAGTTTCATTATTATATCCCCCCTTCCCGGGTTTCGTTTAAAAAGCTATCCAGGTTAAGTACGAATTTTAACAAGTGTTCAAAATCTCCTTCTACTTTGAGAAAATTAATGTGTTGATATATCTTTTGCCAGCGGGCTTCCATCTTTAAGGCTTGCACGCGGTGAATAAATTCGTTGACCTTGGCTTCTTCGACATTCATTTCTTCCATCAGGAAAATAATTTTGGCATAGGTCGCTGCCATACCTTCCTGCTGCATTATTTCTCCCAGCTTCACGAGCCTTTCTTCCTGGTTCCCTTTCAATTGGTCATAAATATTAATTATGTCTTTGTATTCGGATCGCGCTAAGAAGTTTAGACCCAGGCTGCCTTTAATCGCGGCAAATGTTTTCTCATCCTTTAGCATAGCTGCCAATATTTTCTCATCTTTGCTATAATTGCCGTACTGTATATTATCTCTAGATATTTGAGTTTTATTCCTATCCATCGGGTTCTGACGCTTGTTTACCACCTGGAGTTCCCGGTAGATTAAATTAGGTTCCATCAATAGTTTTTGAGCCAGGATTTTTACGTAATAATCTTTTTCAATCGGACTTTTCAGATTGTTAATAGCGTTTTTTAGGGCATCAACTATTTTGACTTTTGTCTCTAAATTAAGCGTCTTTTCCTCTTTAAGATATCTATTTATTTTAAATTCTATATGACTAAACTTATTATTCTGTATATATTGTAAAAATTCCTCTTTTCCGCTTATCTCTAAAAAATCATCCGGATCTTTACCTGCAGGCAAGGTTACCACCTGAACTTTCAAAGCTTCTTGTGCCAATATATCAATGGCCCTGAGGGTTTCTCGCTGTCCCGCCTCATCACCATCATATAGAATCAGTACATTTTCGGTGTACCGGCATAAGAGCCGGGCTTGTTCGCGGGTTAGTGCCGTTCCCAGTGAAGCTACACAATTATTTATCCCGGCCTGCTGCAATTTAATACAGTCCATGTATCCCTCCAGCAGTACCGCCTCATTAGTGGAGCGTATGGCCTGACGAGCCTGATAGAGCCCGTAGAGAACTTGCCGTTTGGAATAAAGCTCAGTTTCCGGTGTATTAATATACTTGGGTAAAGTATCGTCCAGAACTCGTCCGCCAAAACCAAGGATGTCCCCGTTGTATTGAAAAATAGGAAACATCAGGCGCTTGCGAAAAAGGTCATAATAGCTGTTCCTGTTTTCATTACGTTTAATTAAGCCGGATAATTTCACGTATTCCTGGGAAAAACCCTTCTGCAGTAAGTATTCCTCTAATCTGTTCCATTGATCAGGGGCATATCCCAATTTATAGGCCAGAACGGTCTCCTGTTTTATCCCGCGATTTTCCAGGTACTTCCGGACTATTCCACCCGGCGGGCTTAATAACATCTGGTGGTAAAATTCTGCTGCTGCCTGATTAACTTCTATTACCTTTTTACTCTGTTCCTGCTCCCTACTGCCACCAGTAGATACCAGCTTTATTCCTGCCCGGGCTGCCAGCATCTCCAAAGCTTCCCTGAAATTCAGGCCATCACGCTTCATGACAAACGAAAAAATGTCCCCGCCAGCATGACAGCCAAAACAATAAAACATATTGCGCTCCGGAGTCACGCTAAACGAAGGGGTTTTTTCCGCGTGAAACGGGCATAGCCCCCAGTAGCGGTTACCTTTACGGCTTAGCTTGACCGTCTCGGCAACAATATCTACGATGTCCAGGCGCTCAGCGATTTCCTGGCTTACCCGATTATCATATGTGGTCATTTATCTTCACCAATATTCTATATTAAAAAGAATGTTCCTTCTGCATGGTCGATTTTTGTCTCTTCTTTGTGCTTTTGTTCATATTTCATAATGTCTATTTATTCTACAAACAGCGTGTTTCTCCTTTATGGAATAATAAGAAAATAGAAGTGGGATTGGAAACAGGGGTGGAAATACAAAAACGTCTCCCCTGGTTCCCTGTTTACACATCTACATCTATAAATCTGCGAGCATCTGGAATCAGGGACTGAGGTATATAAATATCTTTGAATAAACTTACACAGTAAGCATCACTCATCCCTGATATATAGTCGGCCACTGCCCTTTCCAGGCCTTCTTCATCAGCTATCTCACGATAAACCTGGCTCATCTTCTCGGGATAGCGGTGGTAATAGTTAAAAAGGTGTTCCAGAACAAATGCCGCCCGGCTACGTTCTGCCTGGCAGACGGTTCCGGTATATATGGCATCAAACATAAAATGACGTAATCCTTTTAAGGCCGTTTCAACCTCGTCTCCCGGAGCCACCCGGACATTATCATCTTGCTCCATCAGTTTTCGGGTGTTATGGATAGTATTACTTACCAGGGTAGCAATACGTTTACTATGGCTGTTTCCCAGTACCTCCAGGTATGGGCGCGGTATATCCTCAATAACCAGTAATCCGGCTCGGATGGAATCATCTATATCATGCTGCACATATGCTATTTTATCGCTTAAGCGAATAACCTGCCCCTCCAGAGTTGCAGCTAAAGGTCCATCCTGGCCATAACCACTGTGATGAAGTACCCCATCCAAAACTTCCTGGCTCAAGTTTAACCCTTTGCAGGTTTTACGCTGTTCTACCCTGGTAAGCACCCGTATGCTATTCTCATTATGGCGAAATCCGGTACTTAACAGTTCGTTTAGCACTTGTTCTCCGGCATGAGCAAACGGGGTATGGCCAACATCATGGGCCAGGGCAATAGCTTCAATTAAATCTAAATTAAGGTTGAGCCCGGCGCCAATGGTACGTGCAATCTGGTTTACTTCCAGGGTATGGGTAAGGCGGGTACGATAGTGATCTCCCGGAGGAGCTATGAAAACCTGGGTTTTGTGTTTTAATCGGCGAAAAGATTTGGAATGAATTATCCGGTCGCGATCAACCATAAAACAGGTGCGAATAGGGTCCGGTTCTTCAGAGATTTGGCGACCGGCAGATTTAATAGCCGACCTGGCCAGGGGACTTAATAAAGCAGCCTCCCGTTGCTCTATCTCTTCCCGGATTAACATAGTAATTCACCCCCCTAAAATTCACGCGGATCGCGTACCCATAGGGCACACTGATGTTCGCTACCGCTCACTATTAAGGGAGCGGATTATATTAGGATTTACGCGGATTCTTTATAAAATAATACGGGGTATTTCAACGATAATTCAGAATTAAAATACTACCTCTTTCTCAACCTGGTAGTCGCCCGGGCCACTTCGAATATTCGCTTACCCATAATACGGCTGCGTTGGATAGCGTTATCGTCCTCCTCGGCAGGACGCTGGGCTGCCGCACCCATATGACCGCAATCATCTTCCCCATAACCGTCACCGACAATTATCATTCCATGAACCAGCATAATATCATGCATAGCCCGGATAGTAGTCTCCTGACCTCCGAAGCGGGAGGCACCGCAGGTAATGGCTCCCCCAACCACGTTAAGCAGCTTTTTTTCTGTCCTCAAGGCCCGGCTTTTATCAAAAAAGGTTTTCAGCTGAGCGGAAACTGTACCAAAATATACCGGGCTACCCAGTATTAAACCGTCGGCTGAGGAAATTAACTCGTAGGCATTGGCCAGTTCTTTGTTTTTATAGCATTTTCCGGTACAGGGGGAAGAGCAAGCCACACAGAAGGGGTTTCTCTGATCCTTAAAAATCTCCCGGCAATATAAAACCTCGGTATCAGCACCCTGTGTAGCACACTCATCCAGGGCTTGTTGCAACAAAAAAGAGGTATTCCCTTCACTATTGGGACTTCCATTAATAGCTACAATTAATAGTTTTGGCATTATATCACTTCCTTATTATTGTTCTATACTACAGGCAGAGGGAAAATCCCTGCTGCGCCAAGTAGAGGTAAATACCTATAACTTATTTTTTGAACATATAATCTATGGTTATTTTTACAGGTTATGGTTGTTTTCCTCTAACTATTAATATATTCTTATATCAATTAATAAGTATAATTTATACCATTCTCTATTTTTTTTAAAATATAGTACTAGGGTGTGGACTTTGAGACATAAATCAAAAAACAAGTTTAAAGTTTCCAAAAAAGCCGATGGGGTTTACCTGCGTATAGATAGTGCCAATATAAACAGCCATGAGATTATCAACTATTTATATCAGCTCAATATTATACCTTCCCAGGAATTATTAGGTCGGATTTTAAATAGCAGACCCGGCTCAGAAATATTTCTTGATCAGGTGGCCCCGACAGATGACCAACTATACAATTTGAATCTTATTCTTGATGATTCTGTTGGTCTTAATATAGTTATGAGTCCTGACCGCATGCAGGCTCATCTGACTATAACCAGTCAAACCAATAGCAACATCAGTGAACAGTACATCCTCAACCAATTGCAAGAGGTAGGGATTTGTTTTGGCGTTAATAAGCAGGCAGTAAAGGAAGCTGTGCTTAATCCTGGTAAGCAAGTTGAAGTAGCCCGGGGAAGGTATGCAATCGACGGCCGCGATGCCCATATAGATTACCTGTATCAAAAACCGGAAATTAAACCGGTACTATGTGAAGATGGTACGGTTGACTACTATGACCTGGGATACATTGTACCTATTCAAGCAGGGGATATTATTGCCCGGCGCCAGTCAGCCGTACCTGGGCAACCGGGTATGGATGTAACCGGTCAAGTAATTCCTGCTAGAGACGGCCGAAACTTCAGGTTTAAGGTGGGAAAAGGAGTCATTGTCAATAACGACTATGCTCTGGCTGAAATTGATGGTGCTCTGTCCTGGTCCAATGACACTATCCAGGTTACCCGGGTATTAATAATACCCGGAGACGTTGACTTTAGTGTGGGAAACATTTCTTTTATGGGCAAAGTCCTGGTTCAGGGTAATATAAAAGAAGGCTTTTTAGTAGAAGCAGACGAGGATATAGAAGTACGAGGGGGCATAGATAATGCCAGGGCAGTTTCCCGCCGGGGCTCTATTACGGTACATAAAGGTGTTATCGGAAGCAAAACCCGCCTTACCGCCAGTAAGAATATAGCGGCCAAGTTTGCTCAGGAAGCCACACTGGAAGCTGGTCAGAATGTTTATATTAATGAATACATACTGCGTTGCCAAATAAAAGCTGGAGATTCAGTCCTGCTCCAGGGGCGCCGGGGGATTGTTCTGGGGAATAATTCCGTATTAGCACGAGCCAAGATTAAGGTGACCAATATTCAAAATTGCAAATCCCTTGATCTACGGGTAGAGGGAATTAACCGTCACCTCTACTATGAACAGGTTAGGGAACTTAATGCCAGGATTGTAAAACTGGAAGACAGTATGGGGGTACTATCGGATGTAATTAGAACTTACCGTACCAATCTTGATGACCCCCATACTCTGGTTAAATTACAGCAATACCTCCCGGAATATATTCACCTTACTGAGGAATATAACCAGCTGGTAGAACAACGTAGCAGTATAGTAGCTATCCTCCGGAGTACCAGGGGGGACGGGATGATAGAAATAGGTGGGGGTCTGGAGGCGGGTATGCTTTTTACTATTAAGAATGAACCGGTAGTATTAAAAGAACGCCTGCGTAATATTAGAATGTACTACGACACAGATGAGAAAAAGATAATTACTATTACTGATAAGTCCTAACCTGGTATTGTTTTAAAAAGCCTGGAAAAACGCATGAGTTTCCAGGCTTTATTTATGAATCCGTCCTAAAATTGCAACCCAGGGCGAACACATGGGTTCGCCCCTACAGTTTCCCAGTCCCCTCATCGCGAGGGTAGTACATCCTACCATTTTCATCGGCGGTTATGCCCTTCGGAAATGGGTGGGTAATTAGCCGTTATTTAGTTTGGCCTGGGCTGCTGCCAACCGGGCTACCGGTATACGATAGGGTGAACAGCTTACATAATCCAGTCCGATTATATGGCAAAACTCTATGGAGCTTGGTTCTCCCCCATGTTCCCCGCAGATACCCATAAGTATGTCCATTTTCACTCCCCGGGCTTTTTTCTCCGCCATCTGCATCAGGCTGCCAACACCCTTGCGATCTAAAACCGCAAAAGGATTATCCTTTATAATCTTTTTATCCAGGTAAACTGGTATAAATTTACCTTCAGCATCATCACGGCTAAAGCCAAAGGTAGTCTGGGTCAGGTCGTTGGTACCAAAAGAGAAGAACTCCGCTTCGGCTGCCAGCTCGTCAGCAACTATACAGGCCCGCGGAAGTTCCAGCATGGTTCCCAGGGCAAATTCCAATTCTACGCCACTCTCCGCCTTAACCTGTTCATATACATCGAGGATCTCATCTTTAAGAGAGACAAATTCGGCCACATCCATAACCAGAGGTATCTCAATCTCAGCAAAGGTCTCTACTTTTTCCTGCTGTAAACGAACCATAGCCTCAAAAATGCCCCGCGCCTGCATTCGGTATATTTCCGGGAAGGTTAAGCCCAGGCGACATCCTCTATGACCCAGCATGGGATTAGCCTCACTGAGGCTCTCAATTTTCTTTAACAATTCCTGTTTGTTCCTAATCATGGCTTCATCGGCTTTTTTAAATTTCATTTCCACTATTTCTACCAGCAGTATTTCCTTATGGGGTAGGAATTCATGCAGAGGTGGATCGAGCAGGCGAATAGTTACCGGATATGGTGCCATAGCCTTCAATATTCCGTAAAAGTCCTCCCTCTGGAACGGAAGCAGCTTCGCCAGGGCTTTTTCCCGCTGCTCCAGGCTCTCCGCCAGAATCATATCCTGTACGTGCGGGAGTCGTTCCGGGGCCATAAACATATGTTCAGTGCGGCACAGACCAATACCGGTAGCTCCAAATTCCCGAGCCCGGGCCGCATCCTGGGGAGTATCAGCATTGGCTCTTACGGCCAATCGTTTAGTCTCATCGGCCCAGCGCAATAGAGTCTCAAACTCATCAGAAAGGGTAGGCTCTATCATGGAAACCTCACCCAGCATTACCCGACCGGTAGCCCCGTCTATGGTA